>PVMS01120853.1_pt1 | contig 14425 bp, 12 predicted proteins | sample 1853461 | NCBI WGS metagenome assembly PVMS01 (sample SAMN08582032, study PRJNA380276) | Marine sediment metagenome, whole genome shotgun sequencing project. | isolation source: ocean sediment barecode stripped | collected 2017 | reverse complement strand
TGCCGCTGCCGCCATATCCTCGACTTCGCTCACGACCAGGCCGGCCGGCCGGGAAAACGCCGGGCGAACAAGCTTGATCCGTGGGATGCCGGCGGTTCGCGCCGCTTCCCTGGCATGGGCGGCTATCCGGCTGGCAAAGGGGTGGGTCGCGTCGATCAGGACATCATAGCCCTCTTCGCGCAAGGTTGCGGCAAGACCGTCGGGCCCGCCGAAGCCGCCGCGCCGGACCGGGCCGGCAATCGCCGCCGGCAGCCGGGTCAAGCCGGCCAGCGAGGTCACCGTGGCGAGCCGGTCGTCGCCGGCCAGACGCGCCGCCAGTTCGCCGGCTTCTGCCGTTCCGCCCAGCACCATGACCTTATGGCTCGATATGGTTTTCATCCCCAAGCCGCTTCATCACGGGTTTGCGCCAAGATCTTTCCCTGCCGGTCGATGATGGCGATATCGCAGCGAACCGGCGCGTCGGCAAGCACGGCAGCGGTGACCGAGGCGGCGCGTTGCGCAACCACTGATGCCAGATCGAACCCGGCCGCGGTGCCGATTTCCAACGCCTCGGCGGCGGTATTGGCGAGGCGAATCGCGCCCTGGACCTTCTCGGCGGCGCCAAGATCTGCGGCGATGGCGGCAAGCGCGCCCTTGTCGATCGTGGAGCGCGCCGAATGCAGATCAAGGGATCCTTGCGCCAGCTTGGTGATTTTTGCGAAACCGCCGGCAATGGTCAGGCGCGGCACAGGGTGATTGCGGACATATTTCAACAGCCCGCCGGCAAAGTCGCCCATGTCGATCAGGGCAATCAGCGGCAGGCCAAACCGGTCGCGGATGGCGGCTTCCGACGTCGATCCGGTCGAACCGGCGATATGATCGAGACCGGCGGCGCGGGCGACATCGACGCCGCGGTGGATGGAATGGATCCAGGCGGCGCAGGAAAACGGTACGACGATACCGGTGGTGCCGAGGATGGAAATTCCGCCGAGAATGCCGAGCCTCGGGTTCCAGGTTTTTTCCGCAAGTTCGGCGCCGCCGGCGACGGAAATGGTGATTTCGGCGTCGGCGTTGACGCCATGATCGCCGGCGACCTCGTCAATAACAGCCTTCATCATTCGGCGCGGCACCGGATTGATGGCAGGCTCGCCGGGCGGTACCGGCAGGCCGGCGAGCGTCACCGTACCGACGCCCTCGCCGGCGCGAAAGACGACGCCGGCGCTATTCGCAAGGCGGCGGACCCGCACGGTAATTTCCGCGCCGTGGGTGACGTCCGGATCATCGCCGGCATCCTTGATGATGGTCGCGCTGCGCCAGCCCTCGCCCACTTCCGTCCGCGCCAGGGCAAAGGCCGGGCTCTGGCCACGCGGCAGGCGGATAGTGACGGGATCGGGAAAGTCGCCGCAAAGCAGTGCATGCCAGGCTGCCTTGGTCGCCGCCGTGGCGCAGGCGCCGGTTGTCCAACCGCGTTTGAGCGGTTGATCCGGTTTGCCTGTTGCAGGTTTACGGGCGTTCGCCATGAGAAAAGCTATAGCCCTGCTGCCACCGGCGACCAACGACGCTTTCGCCCACCGGCGCGCCGCAGTATGAAGGGCCTATGGCGGGAACAATCGACTATTCGCTGCTATCGGGGCTGCCGATCTTCGAGCCCGGCTGGGTCTGGCTTGCCGGCGCCGGGCCCGGCGATCCCGGCCTGGTGACGCTGCATTGCGCCAATGCGCTCGCCCAGGCCGATGTCATCATCTATGACGCGCTCGTCGACAAGCGCATCCTGGACATGGCGCGCTCCAGCGCGGCGGTGGAATATGCGGGAAAACGCGGCGGCAAGCCCTCGCCCAGGCAACGTGATATTTCGCTCAGGTTGGTGCAACTGGCGCGGGACGGCAAAAGGGTGTGCCGGCTGAAGGGCGGCGATCCCTTCGTTTTCGGCCGCGGCGGCGAGGAAGCGCTGACTCTGGTCGAACACGGTATCCCGTTTCGGGTGATACCGGGCATCTCGGCGGGGATCGGCGGTCTTGCCTATGCCGGTATTCCGGTCACCCACCGCGATGTCAACCACGCCGTCACCTTCCTGACCGGACACGATCAGAGCGGGCTGACGCCGGCCTCGATCAATTGGCAAGGCGTTGCCAGCGGCGCGCCGGTCATCGTCATGTACATGGCGCTCAAGCACCTCAAAACCATCGCCGGCAAGCTCATGGTCGCCGGGCGCGACAGCACCGAACCGGTGGCGATCGTCAGCAACGCGACGACCGAGGCGCAAGAGGTGCTGGAGACGACGCTGGGCGAGGCCGCCGGGGCCGTCGATCAATCCGGCCTGGCGCCGCCGGCGCTTGTCGTCCTGGGCGCGGTCGTCAGGCTCAGGGCGGCGCTCGACTGGCTCGGCGCCATCAATGGCCGGCAGCTCACTACCGATCCGCTTGGCACGAGAGCGCCGGCCGACGCCGATCGCTCGGCCTAAGTCGCCGGTCATGACAGCGCCCTCGCCGCGCGGACTGATCGTCGCCGCCGCCGCAAGCCATAGCGGCAAGACCGTCGTCACGCTCGGGCTGATCGCCGCCTTGCGGGCGCGCGGGCATCGTCTCGCCGCGGCGAAATGCGGGCCGGATTATATCGATCCACGGTTCCTGGCGGCCGCCAGCGGGCGCGATGCGATCAGTTTCGATCCCTGGGGTATGGAAAAAGAGCGCATCGCGGTACGCCTTGCGGCTCAGGCACGCGGTTCCGATTTCGTCCTTATCGAGGGCGTTATGGGCCTTTATGACGGCGGCATTGGCGGCGCCGGTTCCACCGCTGATCTGGCGCGCATCACCGGCCTGCCGGTCGTCCTCGTTGTTAGCGCGGAAGGGCGGGCGCAATCGGCGGCGGCGGTGGCGGCGGGCTTTGCCCAACTGGCGCGGGGGTTTACGCTTGCTGGCACGGTCGTCAACGGCGTCGCATCGGAGCGGCACGAGGCATTGATCCGCGAAGGCTTCGAAAACATCGATACGCCGCTTCTCGGTGTTATCCGCCGCGACCCAGCGCTGGCGCTGAAATCCCGTCATCTGGGGCTTGTCCAGGCCGGCGAACATGAGGCGCTAGGCCGGCTAATCGAGAGCGCCGGTAAAGTAGTCGCCGATGGCGTTGCGCTTGACCGGCTGATGGCGCTGGCTGGCCCCGTTGCTGGCGGCGATGGCGGGCGGGCTCCCGATCTGCCATCGCTGCCCCCGCTTGGCCAAAATCTGGCTGTCGCCCGCGACACGGCATTCGCCTTCGCCTATCCGCATCTTTTGTCCGACTGGCAGGGAGCCGGCGCGAGTATTTCCTTTTTCTCGCCGCTGGCCGACGAGCCGCCGGGAAGGAACGCCGATGCCGTCTATCTGCCGGGCGGTTATCCGGAGCTTTATGCCGGCCAACTGGCGAGCGCGGACCGGTTCAAGGCCGGCTTGCAGGAAGCGGTGGCGCGCAGCGCGTTGATTTATGGCGAGTGCGGCGGTTATATGGCGCTCGGCGAGGCGCTGATCGATGGTGATGGGAGCTGCCATGCCATGGCCGGGCTGCTGCCGCTGGTGACCAGCTTTCAGGTGCGAAAAATGAGCCTCGGCTACCGCCGGCTGCGGCCGCTCGGCGAGGCGCCATTTCCGGCGGCCTTAAGCGCCCATGAATTCCATTATTCGACCATTGTCAGCGAGGGTGCGGGTGAGCGGCTGTTCGCCGCCGAGACCGTGGATGGCGAAGCCCTGGGCGAGATCGGATTGCGGCGCGGGCGGGTTATGGGCTCGTTCGCCCATATCATCGACCGGGTTTAGGCCTTCCGGTTCGGACGCAGAATATGGGCGTGGCCGGCATCGTAAAGCGCCGAATCGCGAAAATCTGTCTCCTCGAACACGCGGCCGACGAAAACCAGCGCCGTGCGGGTCAGTTTGGCGGCGCGAACCTTGCCGCGAATGTCGGCGAGGGTACCGTGAATGAACATTTCGTCCGGCCAGCCGACACGGTAGGCGACGATGACCGGGCAATCGGCACCATAAGACTGCGTCAGTTGCCGCTCGATCTCCAGGAGATTGCGGACGGAAAGGTGGATCGCCAGGGTCGCGCCCGATTGCGCCAAGGTTGCCAGGTCCTCGCCCTCGGGCATGGCCGAGGATTTCATCGCCGTGCGGGTCAGGATCACCGTCTGGCTGACCTCCGGCACGGTCAGTTCACGGCCCAGCGCCGCGGCGGCGGCGGCGAAGGCCGGCACGCCCGGTGTGATGTCATAGGCAATGCCGAGCGCTTGCAGTTGGCGAATCTGCTCGGCGATGGCGCCGTAGAGCGAGGGATCGCCGGAATGGACACGGGCGACATCGAGGCCGGCGCGGTGGGCGCTCGCCATTTCGGCGATGATCTCGTCGAGCGTCATCGGCGCGGTATCGAGGATCCGGGCGTTCTCGGGCGCCGGCGCAATCACCGCTTCGGGCACCAGCGACCCGGCATAAAGGCAGACCGGACAGCGCGCGATCAGCCGCTGGCCGCGCACGGTGATGAGATCGGGTGCGCCCGGTCCGGCGCCGATAAAGTGGACAATTCCGCCGGGCGTGCTCACTGGCCTGGCCTTTTTGCCTGATAGCCGCGCGGTGTATAGACCCGGCCGCCGGCTTTCGTCGTTCTGGTTGCGGAAGAGCCGACGACGACCAGCGTCATCATGTCGACCCGCTCCGGATCGAGCTCATCGAGGCGCAATGTCGTGACGGCCTCGCCGTCGCGGCCAAGCATGCGGGCAAGGACGACCGGTGTGTCGGCCGGGCGATGGCGCAGCAGGATCGCTTTGGCCTGGCCCAATTGACGCCGGCGCCGGCTGGAGACCGGATTGTAAAAGGCGATGACGAAATCGCCTTGCGCGGCGGCCTTGATGCGCGCCTCGATCGCCGGCCAGGGCGTCAGCAGATCGGAAAGCGAAATGGCGCAGAAATCATGGCCGAAAGGTGCACCGGCGCGGGCGCTGGCGGCCTGGAAGGCGGAAATCCCCGGCGCGACGATTATTTCGGCGCGATGCGCTCCATCGGGCAGATCGGCATCGGGCAAGTTGGCGACGTCAAGACACTCGAAAACAAGACTCGCCATGGCGTAAATGCCCGGATCGCCGGACGAGACGAGCGCCACGGCGCGGCCTTCCCCGGCCAGGCAAAGCGCCTGGCGGACACGGGTCTCCTCTTCGCCGAGCGGCGAGTCGATGCGCCACTTGCCGACGATCAGCCGGTCGATCAGGCCAAGATAGTAGGAATAACCGATCACCACATCGCTCGACCGGATCAGCTCGCGGGCCTCGGGCGTCAGCCACTCGGCGGCGCCGGGACCGATGCCGACAACGGCCAGCCGTCCGCGCGCGCGGCCGGTCGTTTCGGTGCCGATCACTTCCGGGGCTAGCGCAATGGCGCAGGTGGCGCGGCGGCTTTTGGTCTTGGCCACGACCAGCTCACCGTCGCGACCGGCGGCGGCAAGGGCAGCGCCTTCGGCAACGCCATGGCAGCCGACTTCGGCGAAAACGGTGGCCGAGGGATTGGCGAGGCGCGGCGTTTCGGCCTCCAGTCGCCCGGCGGTGAAGAACCGGGCCGGCACGCCAAGCCGGTCGGCGGCCTGGAGGATAGCGTCTTCGTCGGCCTTCAGATCGATGGAAACGACGCAGGCGATGGCATTGCGTGCCAGTCCGGCCCCGGCCAGCGTTGTCTCGATCAGGGCGAATATCTCTTCGGCATCGACGCCGCGTTCGCAGCCGAGGCCGAGCGCCAGTTTGCGTGGATGATAGACAAGGGTTTTGTCATCGCCCGCCTCAGCCCTCACGGTAGCGACCAACCGGTCCTCTGCTGCCGCGTCGAAGGGTAGCGCGCTTTGGGCAAGCCACGGCGCGTCGCCCTCCAGGCGCAGCGTGCCGCCGGCAAGGCAGCGGGCCATCACCGCTTTGGCGTCCTGCGGATTGGCCAGCGACCAGCGCGCCGGCGGGTCGTCCAGCGCGACGCCGAAGCGATTATCGCCGGCGGTGGTGATGGCGGCGTGGCCATCAAGCGCTTCGGCGATCCGGCGCGCCAGCTCGTTGCCGCCATGATGACCGCCAAGCAATGGCACGATGCTGGCGCCGTCTTCCGTCACGGCAAGAACCGGCGGCTCGGCGCGTTTGTCGGCAAGCAGCGGCGCCAAGGCACGGATCAGGATGCCGGCGGCGCAAAGCCCGATGATCGGCCGGTTTTTGGTAAAAAGCGCGCAAAGATGGTCCGCCGTTTCGGTGAAGGTCAAATCGGCCTCCTCTATCCCGGCGCGCGCATGAATATCGCCATCGATGATTGCCGCGATCCGGCGGGCGCTCGCCAACCCGCCGGGCGTGAAAACAAGGATGACCGGAGTTTTCATGTCGCGCGCGCCTGATCCTGTTCCGCGTGGCGATCGGGGGCGATCAGGATCATGGAAAAGTAAGGCGCTTCGGCATTGCCGATGTTTGCCAGCGGCAGGATCTTTTCATCAGGCCGGCTGGCATGTTCGACATAGGTGGCGCGGGCTGTCAGGCCGCACGCCTCGATGAGGGCGCGCAGCCGCGGCAGGTGCCGGCCGACCTTGATGATGGCGGCGGCCTCGGTGTTTTCAAGCCGGGCGGTCAGATCGGCATCGTCGAGTGTTGCCGGCAAGACCGTCAGCACCGCATTGCGGCCGGCAAGCGGCTGGCCGGCGGACGCCGCGCAGGCGGTCAACGAGGAGACGCCGGGAACGACAAGGCATGGAAAGCGGCTGGCGAGCCGGTCGTGCAGATACATGAAGGAGCCGTAAAACAACGGATCGCCCTCGCACAGGACGGCGACGTCGCGGCCGGCGGCAAGATGATCGGCTATCCTTTCGGCCGCAGCGTCATAGATTTCCACCGGTATGCGGCCGGGGCGCATCGGCACCTTGATGGCGATTTCCGTGGCCCCCGGCGGGATGAAGCCGGCGGCGATGGCGCGGGCGGAACTGTCGCCGTCGCCGGCGGCCGGATAGGCGATCACCGGAACCTGGCCGAGCAGCCGGACCGCTTTGAGCGTCAACAGTTCCGGGTCGCCGGGACCGACGCCAAGGCCATAGAGCGTGCCTGTCATGTCTACTCTCCGGCCTTGCGCCAGGCCCATTGTGTCACCGGCATGGCCGGCCGCCAGCCGTGATAGGGACCGATGGGCGCGGCCCGGTCGATTGAGACGCGGACAAGGTCGCCGCCATGCCGGGCATGAGCGGCGAGCAGGATCGCCTCGCTTTCCAGGGTGACGGCGTGGGCGACCAGGCGGCCGCCGGGTTTCAGGGCGGCGATCGCCGTCTCGATGGTGTCGAGCGCAAGGCCGCCGCCAATAAATACGGCATCGGGCGCCGGAAGGTCGGCCAGCGCGCCGGGCGCGCGCCCCTCGCGGATGTCGCAATGGGGCACGCCGAGCGCGGTGGCGTTACGGGCGGCAAAAGCCCGGCGTTCGGCAACCGGCTCCAGGGCAATCGCCCGGCCATGGATTGCGGCGCGAAGCCATTCCACGCAGACCGAACCGCAGCCGGCGCCGATATCCCATAAAAGCGCGCCCGGATGCGGCATCAGCCTGGCGATGGCCTGCGCCCGCATCTCGCGCTTGGTCATCTTGCCGTCATGCTCGAAGGCCTCATCGGGCAGGCCGGCGGCGCGCGGCAGCCAGCTTGCGTCCGGTCCGGCGATGCAGATGACCGCCAGCGTATTGAGATCGGGAACGTCGTGAGCCCAGTCATCGGCGCTGCCATCGAACCGGGCTTCGCGGACGCCACCCATATGGGCCAGCGCCGTCATTTCGCTCGCGCCGAAACCGTGGTCTGTCAGCCACTCGGCCACTTCGCCGGGCGTATGCCGGCCGTGGGCCAGCATCAACAGCCGGGCGCCCGGATGGACATGGCAGGCCAGGGTCGCCACGGGCCGGCCATGCAGGGTGAGACAGGCCGTATCGGGCAGCGACCAGGCAAGCCGCGCCGCGGCAAGCGAAAAGGCCGAGGCGGCGGGGACGATGGTCATTTCACTGGCGCGGACCTGTTTGGCCAAATGTTTTCCGACCCCGAAACACATCGGATCGCCGCTCGCCAGCACCGCCGTCGGGTGGCCGCGAAACCGGCCGATATCCTCAATCAGTTCGTGCATCGGGGTCGGCCAGGCATGGCGCTCGCGGCCGTCATCGGGGATCATCGCCAGATGACGCTTGCCGCCGATCAGGACTTCGGCGTTATCGAGCAGCGTGCGCGCCGCGCCGGTGAGGCCGGCAAGCCCGTCCTCGCCGATGCCGATGATCGACAGCCAGCGATCCGTCATGATTTCGGCTCCGCAACGATCAAGGCATTGAAGGCCGCAGCGGCCATGGCGCTGCCGCCACGGCGGCCCTTGAGGGCGATGAAAGGCAGGCCAAGATTATTATCGACGAGGGCTGCCTTGGATTGCGCCGCGCCGATGAAGCCGACCGGAAAGCCGAGAACCAGCGCCGGGCGCATCGACGTATCGGCGCTCAGTTCCAGAACGCGAAAAAGCGCCGTCGGGGCGTTGCCGATGACGACCACCGCACCGCCGAGCCGGTCGGCCAGGGCGGCAATGCCACCGGCGCTCCTGGTTGTGTTGTCGCGAGTGACCAATTCGGCTGCCCTGTCCTGTTCAATGGCCGTCAGCACGCGGTTGTCCGCCGGCAGCCGGGCCGCCATGATCCCGGCGGCGACCATGGCCGTGTCGCAGATCACCGGCGCGCCGCTGTCCAGCGCTATCTTGCCGGCGGCGGGCGCATCGGCGGACCAGTGAAGATCGCCGGTGATGTCGGTCATGCCGCAGGCGTGAATGACGCGCATTGCAACGGGCCGCATGTCAGGCGGTATCGCGGCGAGATCCACCTCGGCCTCGATGGCGGCGAAGGAAGCCCGGTAGATCGCCTGCGGATCCCTCAGATAATCGGACATGGCCGGCGATCGCCCCGCCTCAGCCGCGCTTTAAGGTGCGCGGCCCGAGCGGATGGTCGGCGTGAGGATAGGGATGATGATTGTGGTCGGCATGGGTGTGGGCCTCGTTCTGGCAGCGGCCATTGCAGGCGCCGTCGCGGTTGCACAGATCGCAGCTGGCGCCGACGCCTTCCACGTGATGGTGGTGGCTTTGCTGCGCCGCGCCGACCTCGCCCTCAAATCCCAGCACCTGTGTGCGGTATTTGCACATCTGGCAGTTCATCAGGTTTTCGCCGGTAGTGATTTCGCGGACCCGCTCGGCAAAGGTGGCGATCACCTGGCGATGATCGTTCAGATAGCTTGCCTTGAGGAATTCGATATCGGCGTGGCGCGCGGCCACCGCGTCGACGGCTCTGTAGATGCGGCTCACCAGAACGCCGGTGAAGAGAAAATAGGGAAAGACGAGGATGCGCCGGAATCCGAGTCTTGCCGCTTTTTCGAGCGCCGGCTCGACCAGCGGGAAGGTGACGCCGGAATAGGCGGTCTCGCCCCAGCCGAACCCGAAGCCTTCCCACAACAGCCGCATGATCTTGGCGACATTGGCATTGGCGTCCGGGTCCGAGGCGCCGCGGCCGACCACGACCAGCAAGGTTTCATGTAGCGGGACATCGTCGCCGGCCGCGTCAAGACATTCCCTAATGCGATCTCCGGCGGCGGCTATCATCTTGGGATCGATGCCGAGCTCGCGGCCATAATCGATCGCCACGCCGGGATTTTCGGCCCGCCAGGTGTTGAGCACGGACGGAATGTCGTTCTTGGCGTGGCCAGCTGCGAAAAGCATGCCCGGCACGGCGAGGATGCGGGTGCAGCCGGCCTGTTTCAGCCGGTCGAGGCCGTCGCGCAGCACCGGTTCGGCAAATTCCAGATAGCCGTATTCGACCGGCCAGCCGGGAAAGTGGCCGCGCAGTTTATCGGCGATGACGGCGAACTCGCCGACGGCCCGACCATTGCGGCTGCCATGGCCGCAGACCATGACCCCGATTTGCTCGGATATGACTGTTTTCACCACCGCGGGCCTCGTTAATTCCGATGGCGATTGCCATGGCGGGAGGCCCGCATCGCGCGGTGCTTTGCGGCAGACGGCCCCGGTTTGGCCCCCGGTTTGGGTCAGCCGCAGCGGGATCGTTTAAGCCCCTCCAGGGACAACCATCTTGCCTCGCCGTTTAGAGACTTGCAGGATGGCGGTCAACGTTATGAGTGGCTGTAGACCGTCATCGCCGATGGACGGCCGGTCGCTGCAAGGGGGCGAGTGCGGATCGATGCTGCCGATTTCAGCCAATCTGGGTTATTTATGGACCGACCGGCCGCTGGCCGATCGTATTCGTGCCGCCAAGGCCGCCGGCTTCGATGCGGTGGAATGCCGCTGGCCCTATGACGAGCCGGCGGAGGAAGTGCGGGCGGCGCTTGCCGAAACGGAGCTGCCGATGCTCGGTCTCAATACGCGGCCAGGCGATGTTGCCGGCGGCGATTTCGGATTGTCGGCGTTGCCCGGCCGGGACGCGGAGGCGCGCGCGGCGATCGATGACGCCGTCAATTATGCCCGCGCCATCGGCGCCAGCGCGGTGCACGTCATGGCCGGCAAGCCGGCCGAAGGCGAGGAAAAAGCGGCGCATGAGACCTATCTCGGCAATCTTGCCTATGCCTGCGACAAGGCTGCCGACGGAGTGGAAAAATCAGGTAAGGACGCAACTCTGACCATCCTGATCGAGCCGATCAATGGCTACGACGTCTCCGGCTACTTCCTGCAATATGCCGGTTTCGCCAAGGAGGTTGTGACGGCGGTCGGCGAGCCGAATCTGAAGATCCAGCTTGACTGTTATCACACGCAGCTGATGCAGGGTTCGCTGTATCGATGGATTGAGCATCTGCTGCCGCTGATCGGCCATATCCAGATCGCCGCGGTGCCCACAAGGGCCGAGCCCGATGAGGGCGAAATCGCCTATGACCGGCTGATCCCGATGATCGAAAGCCTCGGGTATAGCGGCCATATCGGCGCCGAATACAGGCCGCGCGGCGACGTGGAAGAGGGCATTGGCTGGCTGGCGGCGTTTCGCGCCGCCTGGCGTTAAGCGCGGCCGGTCTGAAGATCACCGTGCCCGACGAGTTTCTCATTCGCGCTTTTCTCGCCGGCGCCGCCGTTGCGCTTGCCGGCGGGCCGCTTGGCTGCCTGATTGTGTGGCGGCGCATGGCCTATTTCGGCGACACGGTGGCGCATGGCGCCCTGCCCGGCGTGGCGCTGGGCATCGCCTTCGGCATCGATCCGCTTATCGGTGTGCTGGCGATGGCGACGGCCGTGGCGATGTTCGTGCTGCTGTTCGGCCGGCACGGGCGGCTGCCGCATGATGCGATCCTTGGCATGCTGTCGCATTCGGCGCTGGCCATCGGCATCATCGCGCTGGCCTTCATGCGCGGTGTGCGGATCGATCTGACGGCATTTCTGTTCGGCGATCTTCTTGCCGTTTCGCGAGCCGATGTCTGGATCACCCTTGGCGGGGCGCTGGCGGTGCTGGCCGTGCTTGGTTTGTTGTGGCGCGGCCTGGTCGCGGCGACCGTTGATGCCGATCTGGCGCGGGCCGAAGGCGTCGCCGTCGACCGGCTGACGATCGGTTTCATGCTGCTGGTGGCGGCGGTGGTAGCGCTTGCCATGAAGGTCGTCGGCGTACTGCTGGTGACGTCGCTGATCGTCATTCCGGCGGTCACGGCGCGGCGCTTTGCCCGCTCGCCGGAGGCCATGGCGATGCTGTCGCCGGTCTTCGGCGTTCTTGCCGTCGCCGCCGGGCTGGCGCTTTCGATGCTGTTCGACACGCCATCGGGGCCGAGCATCGTGGTGGCGGCGTTCGCGGCGTTTTTGCTGGTCGCCGCGGCCGGCGCGGTGCGCGGGGAACGCTAGCGGCTAGAGCAGTTTCGACCAATACTTGGCCATTTGACCGGTTTGCCGCGTTTTCTGGACGTCGTTATGCTTGCCTTGTGGTCGGCTAGACCACGGCGGCAATCATGCCTAGCCAGAAAACGCGGCAAACCGGTCAAATGGCCAAGTATTGGTCGAAACTGCTCTAGGCCCGTAAACCGCGGATGCGCTCAACCAGTCCACGGGTGGATGAATCGAGTCGATCGGTATTTTCCGCCTCGCGAACGACCGGCAGCAGCCGGGTCGCCAGCTCCTTGCCCAGTTCCACGCCCCACTGATCGAAGGAATTGATCTCCCAGATAGCGCCCTGAACGAAGATTTTGTGCTCGTAAAGCGCGATCAGCATGCCGAGCATGGCTGGATCGAGCCGGCGATAGACAAGCGTGCTGGATGGCCGGTTGCCGGGAAACACCTTGTGCGGCGCAAGCGCGTCGATCCGCGCCGGCTCCATGCCCTGCGCGGCAAGTTCGGCGCGCACTTCGTCCTCGCCTTTGCCGAAGGCCAGCGCCTGGCTCTGCGCCAGGCAATTGGCGATCAGTTTGGCGTGGTGATCGCCGAGTGTCTCGTGCGCCTCCGCCGCGATCAGAAAATCGCAAGGGATGATGTCGGTTCCCTGATGGAGCAGCTGGAAAAACGCATGCTGGCCATTGGCGCCCGGCGCGCCCCAGATCACCGGCCCGGTTCCGGTATCGACCGGATTTCCGGCGCGGGTCACCCGCTTGCCGTTCGATTCCATGTCGAGCTGTTGCAGAAATGCCGGGAAAAGATGAAGGCGCTGGTCGTAGGGCAGGATGGCATGGGTCGCCATGTCCCAGACATTGCGATGCCAGACGCCGATTAGCGCCATCAGGACCGGCATGTTTGCTGCCGGCGGCGCATTGCGGAAATGCTCGTCCATGGCGTGGGCGCCGTCGAGAAGCTGTACGAAATTGTCGAAGCCGATGGCTATCGCCAGCGGCAGGCCGATGGCCGACCACAGCGAATAGCGGCCGCCGACCCAGTCCCAGAATCCGAAGGTGCGGTCTTCGACGATGCCGAACTCGGCAACCTTTTCACGGTTCGTCGAAACAGCGGCGAAGTGATCGCCGATCGCCGCCTCGCCGAGCGCGCCGGCGATCCAGGCGCGCGCCGTCGCGGCATTGGTCATGGTCTCGGACGTGGTGAAGGTCTTGGAGGCAATCAGGAACAGCGTCGATTGCGGGTTCAGGCCAGCAAGCGTGTCGGATATATGGGCGCCATCGACGTTGGAGACGAAATGCACATTGGGGCCGGTGCCGCGATAGGGCGATAGCGCGCTGACCGCCATGGCTGGGCCGAGATCGGAGCCGCCAATGCCGATATTGACGACATCGGTGAACGCCTTGCCGGAAGATCCCGCCATTTCGCCGGACTGGACGGCGCCGGCAAAGTCCTGCATCCGCGCCAGAACGGCGTTGATGCCCGGCATTACATCCACGCCGCCGGCACGAATGGGCCGGTTCGCGCGGTTGCGCAGCGCGACATGCAGGACGGCGCGGTTTTCGGTGGTGTTGACCGCCTCGCCGGCGAACATGGCCTGGCGCTGGCCGGCGACATCGGCGGCCTCGGCCAAAGCGACGAGCAGGCGAACGGTCTCGCCGGTAATCCGGTTCTTGGAATAATCGAGGGTGAGATCGCCAAGGCTCAGGGAGAACCTTTCAAAGCGCTGCGGATCAGCGGCAAAGAGATCGCGCAAATGCTGGTTATCCAACGTTGCCCGATGTTCTCCAAGCTGCTCCAGAGCGGCGTTGCGGTCCATCTCAGGCTCCATGATTTAGGATGCAGGCACCGGTTTCGGCCGAGCCGGCATGGGCGCGGAACAGGGCGAACATTTCGCGGCCCATGCCGAAGGCGTTTTCGCTCAGGTCGGCAGTTGCCGGTTCGCGGCTTGCCCATTCATCGGCATCGATCAATGCGTCGAGCCGGCCGGTCCTCGCGTCGAGCCGGATCAGGTCGCCGGCGCGGATCCTAGCGATCGGGCCGCCATCGGCGGCTTCCGGGGTGACATGGATGGCGGCCGGCACCTTGCCGGAGGCGCCGGACATGCGCCCGTCCGTCAAAAGCGCCACCTTGCGGCCACGGTCCTGTACCACCGCGAGCAGCGGCGTCAGCTTGTGCAGTTCGGGCATGCCGTTGGCCTTCGGCCCTTGGAAGCGGATGACGGCGATCAGGTCGCGATCGAGTTTCCCGGCGGCAAAGGCGGCCATGAAGTCGTCCTGGGAATGGAAGATCACCGCCGGGGCCTCAACCAAATGATGCTCGCGCTTGACGGCGGAGACCTTGATGACGGCGCGGCCGAGATTGCCGTCAAGGAGCTTCAATCCGCCATTTTTTCCAAACGGCGTTGCCGCCGGGCGCAGAACCGTCTCGTCGCCGCTTTCCTTGCCGACATCGTCCCAGCGCAGGACGCCGTCTTCCAGCCGCGCTTTTTTGCGGTAGCCGGCCAGGCCGGTGCCCCAGATAGTGCGGACGTCCTCGTGTAGCAGACCGGTATCGAGTAGTTCGCCGATGAGAAAGCCGATGCCGCCGGCGGCGTGGAAGTGGTTCACGTCGGCCTGGCCG
>PVMS01004771.1_pt1 | contig 14426 bp, 15 predicted proteins | sample 1853461 | NCBI WGS metagenome assembly PVMS01 (sample SAMN08582032, study PRJNA380276) | Marine sediment metagenome, whole genome shotgun sequencing project. | isolation source: ocean sediment barecode stripped | collected 2017 | reverse complement strand
GTCCCGGGTCTCCTTCGGGATCATCTCCGCGAAGACGCCGGCGTCCACCTCTCCCTCTTCGTCCTGCTTGCCGAGTCCTTCGTCCTTGCCCGCGTAGCTCATGGGCATGACGGTGTCGACGCCGTACGGCTTCCCGCCCGTATTCTCGTCGATCCACTTCAGCTCGAGCTCGAGCTGCTCCGGCGTGAACGCCAGGGCGCCCAGCACGCCGAGTCCACCAGCGTTGGTGACGGCGGCCACCACGTCGCGGCAGTGGCTGAAGGCAAAGATCGGCACGTCGATGCCGAAGCGGTCGCACAGGTCGGTACGCATCGGGGGGGGGCTCCTTTCCGGGAGCAGACCATTGTCGCAGACTCGAGGCCCTTCTCCAGCCCGGGGCTCCGGGCCGCGCCTACTCCATCTCCGACACGTTCGTGAAGAACGCGACGCAGGCCACCACCCCGAGCATGGCGGCGGCGTAGATATGCAGCGCGCCCAGCGAGCCGAGCTGTCCACTCAGCAGGCCCGCGCTCAGCGCGCCGAAGGGCGCCGCGCCCAGGAAGCCCAGCTGGTAGACGGCCAGCACGCGGCCGCGCTGGGTCGGCGGCGCCGCCTCCTGGAAGATGGTGCGGCTCGAGTTGATGAAGACCGACGCGCCGATTCCCCACACGAATGTGGCCGCCACCATCCACGGAAACGCGAGGCCCTGGGCGATCAGCTCCATGTTCGCTGCCCCGACGACGAGTGCGACGAGCGCGCCCAGGCCCTTGCGGCGGATGCCGAAGCGGCGGATCACCAGCGAGCCGGCGATGGTGCCCAGCGGAAACATCATCATCACCAGCGAGAGCCAGGCGATGGTGCCGCCGTAGACCTGGGTGACGATGATCGGAAACGTCACCAGGTAGGGGCCGACGAAGAGGAAGCCCACCGAGAAGACCATCACGATGGGCCAGCGCAGGCGAGGATCGCCCATCACCATGCGCAAGCCCTCGGTGATGTCGTGAAGCGCCGAGCGCGGCGGGCCGCTGCGACGGGCAGGCTCGACCGCGGGCACCGGTCGCACCAGGAACGATCCCGACAGCAGGATGGCGGCCTGGACGGCGAGCATCGGTGCGCTGCCGATCCAGCGGGCGCCGCCGGCCAGCAGCGCGCCCAGGGCCTGGGAGCCAAACTGCACGGCGGTCATGGTCGTGACGGAGTGCATCATGTCCGGCCCGGCGACCCGCGAGAGCAGGGTGTCGCGGGCGGGCATGCTGAAGGCGGTGATCACGCCCATGGCGACGCCGAAGGTCAGGATCGCCGGTATCGAGAGGCGGTCCGTACCCACGGCGATCGCCAGCAGCAGCACCGGGACGGCGCCCAGCGCGTGGAGCACGATCAGCAGGCGCCGCGGGTCGACGCGGTCGGCGACGGCGCCCCCCACCAGCAGCAGCGCGATCGACGGCAGCATGTTCACCGTCTGGGCCGTGCCGACCCACTCGTCGCTCACGCCGAGCTCACCCACCAGCAGCCACGCGAAGAGCGTGGACTGCATGCCGAAAGAAGTGAACCAGGAGGAAATGGCGCCCGAGAACCAGGCGAAGTCGCGGCGCCGGTCGTCGGCTTCCGGCTCCACGCGGGTCAGAGCCGCTCGAGCGCGCCTTCCAGGCTGGCGATCCGCTCCTCGCACTCGCGGGCGCGGCTGCGCGTCTCTTCGACGACGTTCGCGGGGGCCTTGCTCACGTAGCTCTCGTTTCCGAGCTTCTTCTCGAAACCGATGAACTGCTTGCGCGCCGCCGCCAGGTCCTTCTCGATCCGCTCGCGCTCGGCGTCGAGGTCGATCACGCCCTCGAGTGGGATCACCACGTCGACGTCCGGGTCGGCGTTGACCGCAGCCTGTCGCGGCGTGGTGTAGTCGGCCCGGGCGTGGACCTCGAGGCCCGAGAGCTGGGCGAGACGGGTGATCTCGTCGGAGAGCTGCGAGAAGAGCGCGCGGCGCGCCGGGTCGTCGGAGAGCAGCACCACGGAGACGCGCTGCTGCTGGGGCAGTCCCGACTCGACGCGCAGGTGCCGCATGCGGGTGACGGTGCGGATCACCACCTCGAGATCCCGCTCCGCATCGGCGTCACGCCACGCGGCGTCCGCCTCCGGGTAGGGAGCCCGCGCACAGAGCTCGACACCGCTCTCCCGCCAACGCGCCTCCCGGGCCGGCAGCCGCTGCCAGATCTCCTCGCTCTGGAACGGACAGAGCGGGTGCATCAATCGCATCGAGGCGTCGAGCACGTGCACCAATACGCTGCGCGCGGCCTCGCGACCGGCGGCCGGAGCGTCGTCCTGGAGTGCGGTCTTCACCAGCTCCACGTACCAGTCGCAGAACTCGCTCCAGAAGAACTGGTAGATGCCGTTGGCCGTCTCGTCGAAGCGGTAGGCCTCGATGCCGGCGGAGGCCTTCTCGGCCACGACCTGCAAGCGCGAGAGGATCCAGCGATCGGGCAGCGAGAGATCGCCGCGCACGGACTCCAGCGGCTTCGGCTCGCCCTCGCCGAGGCGCATCAGGGTGAAGCGCGTGGCGTTCCAGATCTTGTTGAGAAACGCGCGGTAGCCTGCGACCCGCGGGATCGAGAGCTTGACGTCGCGGCCCTGGCCCGAGAGCGCCGCCAGCGAGAAGCGCAGGCCGTCGGCGCCCGAGGGCGGGATGCCGTCCGGGTACTCCTTCTCGATCCCCTCCAGCACCTTCGGCAGCATCGCCTCGGGCACCGGGTAGCTGCGGGTTTTCTCGAGCAGATCCTCGAGGGTGATGCCGTGGATCACGTCCAGCGGGTCGATGGCGTTGCCCAGGGACTTGGACATCTTGCGCCCGTGGCCGTCGCGCACCATGGCGTGCAGGAAGATGTCGGCAAAGGGCGCCTCGCCCATGAAGTGGCAGCCCAGCATCATCATGCGCGCGACCCAGAAGAAGAGGATGTCGAAGCCCGTCTCGAGCACGGCGCCCGGGTAGAAGGCCTTCAGGTCGTCGGTCTGCTCCGGCCAGCCGAGTGTCGAGAAGGGCCACAGACCCGACGAGAACCACGTGTCGAGGACATCCTCCTCCTGGACGTAGCGGCGGGCCCCTTCGCCCTGGCACAGGTCCTCGATGGAGGCCACCGACATGGAACGGACCAGATCGTCCTCGAGGGTATTGAGCGCAACGCGCAGCAATTCGTCGGTCGCGGCACCGGCCCGAAGCATCCGCAGCGCCTCGGTCTCTGCGCCCTTGCGGTCGGCGTCCTCCCGTACGGCGCCCGCCAGCGCCTCCAGGTCGTAGTAGACGGGAATCCGGTGACCCCACCAGAGCTGGCGGCTGACGCACCAGTCCTGGATGTTGTTCATGAAGTGGTCCCAGGTGCTCTTCCAGCTGGCGGGGATGATGCGCGTCTGCCCCAGCTCGTCGATGGCGGCGCAGGCCTTCTCGGCCAGCGGCTTCGCCCGGATGAAATACTGGCGGCTCAGCATGGGCTCGATGGCGACGCCCGACCGCTGCGAGATCGAGACCGCGTGGCGGATCGGCTCGGCTCCACGGAAGAAACCGCCCGCCTCGAGGTCGGCCTTCACCCGCTCGCGGGCGGCGTAGCGCTCGAGGCCCTGGTAGCTGCCGCCGTTCTCGTTAATGGCGCCGTCCAGCGTGAAGATGTTGATGAAGGGGAGGTCGTGTCGCCGGCCCATCTCGAAGTCGTTGGGGTCGTGGGCCGGGGTGACCTTGACCGCGCCGGTGCCGAACTCGGGGTCGACGGCCGGGTCGGCGATGATCGTGAGCGTGCGCTCGGGGAAGAAGGGATGGCAGAGCTCGCGGCCGACCAGTGCCGTGTAGCGCTCGTCGTCGGGATGGACCGCCACTGCAGTGTCGCCGAGCATGGTCTCGGGGCGCGTCGTCGCGACCACGACCTCGCCATCGGGCTCGCCCCGCAGGACGTAGGCGAAGCGCCAGAGCTCGCCGTCGCGATCCTCGTGGTCCACCTCCTCGTTGGAGAGCGCGGTGCGGGTCTGCGGGTCCCAGTTTACGAGGCGCTCGCCGCGGAAGATCAGCCCCTCGTCCCAGAGCTGCACGAACGCCTCGCGTACCGCCCGCGAGCACTGCTCGTCCATGGTGAAGCGCTCGCGGCTCCAGTCGGCCGACGCGCCCAGCACCCGCAGCTGCTCGACGATGCGCGAGCCGTTGCGCTCCTTCCAATTCCAGACCCGCTCGAGGAAGGCCTCGCGCCCCAGGTCGTGGCGGGTCTTCCCTTCGTGACGCTGCAGCTCGCGCTCCACCACGGATTGCGTCGCGATCCCGGCGTGATCGACCCCGGGCAGCCACAGCGCGTTGTCCCCCTTCATGCGGTGATAACGGGTCAGGATGTCCTGGAGCGTGACGAAGAGCGCGTGGCCGTTGTGGAGCGAGCCCGTCACGTTCGGCGGCGGCATCATGATCACGTAGGCGGGGCGGCCGCCCTCCAGCGTGTCCCGGGCGTCGGCCCCGAAGACGCCGGCCTCCTCCCATACCGAGTACCAGCGCGCCTCCACCTCGGTGGGGTCGTACGATTTCGGAAGCTCCGCCTCGGTCCTGCCCGTCATGGCCGGGGAACATAGCGGGGACGTCCCATCCGATTCTCCGCAAGCGGACGCACCCCCGCGGGGAAACGAAGGTGGAGGGGGCCCAGGCGGGGCGTCCCCGGTTGCGGGGGGGGGGGGAGCGCGGATAATCTCCCGGACCCTTCGAGCGGAGAGGGCCTATGGCCAAGAAATCCCAGGTGAATCGCGACCTTCGTCGCAAGAAGATGATCGCAAAGCACGCCGAGAAGCGCGCCGAGCTGCGCAACAGGCTGAAGGACCCGAACGCCTCCATGGAGGAGAAGCTCGAGGTCCAGAACGCGTTCGCGAAGCTGCCCCGCAACTCCTGCCCGACGCGGCTCAACCGCCGCTGCGCGCTGACGGGTCGCTCCAAGAGCTACTACCGGAAGTTCGGCGTCTCGCGCATTGCGCTGCGCGAGCTGGCACTCACGGGCATGCTGCCCGGCATGCGCAAGTCGAGCTGGTAGGGGAGGGCGCCGTGAAGGAAGGCATCCACCCCGAATACCACAAGGTGGTGTTCATCGATTCTGCGACCGGCCAGGAGTTCATCAGCCGCTCCACCCTCACCTCGCGCGAGACGCGCGACATCGACGGGGAGCAGGTGCCGGTGATCAAGCTCGACATCTCGTCCTTCAGCCCCCCCTTCTCGACCGGCAAGATGCGCGAGCTCGACTCCGACGGGAAGATCGACCGCTTCCGCCGCCGCTTCGGGGGAGGCAAGAAGTAGCCATGGCCAAGCGCTGTCAGCTCACCGGCAAGGCGCCCATGTTCGGGCACAACGTCTCGCACTCGAACCGGCGGACCAATCGCCGCTTCGATCCCAACCTGCAGAAGGCGACGTTCTTCAGCGACGCGCTGCACAGCAAGGTCTCGCTGCGGGTCTCTACCCGGGCCCTGCGCACCGTTTCCCTGAAGGGCGGCCTCGACGCCTTCCTGCTCGGTACGAACGACGCGAAGCTGGCCGAGGACGGCTTGCGGCTCAAGCGCCGGGTCAAGAAGGCCCTGGCCGGCAGCTCGCGCAAGGCTACCGCCTAGCCCGCTGGGCTTCGCTCGGCTCTGCCTCGCTGCGCGCCCTGCGGGCTTGCGTCTAGCCCCGCTGAGCGCTCCCCACGGGGTGCAGCGATCGCGCTGCAGTGCAGCCCGGAGACTGCGCTCGCGGAGCCTCTCCGGCCTCCCCGGCGTGGCATGGGCCTTGCTCTATCTCCCCGTGAAAATGGGAGGAAACGCCACGATGAACGCCCGCGAAGACGAACTCTTCCTCGCCCGCCGGTCGCCCCATCCGGGAATCTCGGCCGTGCTCTCGGTGCTCCTGCCCGGCCTGGGGCAGGTGTACTCGGGCCGCCTGGTTGCGGGCGGCCTGTGGTTCCTCGGCACTGCGCTCGCCTATCACGCGGTGCTGCTGCCCGGCTTCCTGGCGCACGCGCTCTGCGTCTGGTCGGCGTACGCCAGCGCGCGGGACTGGCACGGCGACTGGTGAGCTCCCCTCGCCTCGGTCCACCCGTGGCGAAAACCGCGTGCTCGGCGAGGCGCGCTCGATCCGCGACAAGTACGTGAGCCCGCCCAAGACGACCGACTTCGCCGTGCTCTTTCTGCCGTCGGAGGGCATCTACGCCGAGCTCCTGCCCGGCCTCGCCGGCCCCGACGCCGACGAGGACTGAGCCCGCTCGACGCCCTACACCTGACTCCTCGTCGCGCCTAAGATGGGGCCGCCGGCCGGCCGGGCGAACGAAGAGGAGCAGGGCATGCGGCTACCCGAGAAGGGCACGCCGCGCGACGAGGTGATCGCGCGGATCCGGGACAAGAAGGCGGCGGACGCCGACTGGCGCGGCGGCAAGACCTGGAGCCTGATCTATCCCGCCGGCGAGGACGTCGACGCCATGCTGCGCGACGCCAACGAGCTCTACCTCTACGAGAACGCGCTCAACCCGTTCCGCTTCCCGAGCCTGCGCGAGATGGAGGTGGAGGTCGTCGAGATGACCGGCGGGCTGCTTCACGCGCCCGAGGGCTTCGGCGGCGCCATGACCTCCGGCGGCACCGAGAGCATCATCATGGCGACCCTCGCCGCCCGCGAACGGGCCAGGAAGGAGCGGGGCGTCGAGCGACCCGAGATGGTGGCGCCCTTCTCGGCGCACCCGGCCTTTGCCAAGGCGGCCAAGTACCTGGGAATCGAGCTGCACCAGATCCCCCTGGACGACGACTGCCGCGCTCGGGTCGACGAGGCCGAGCGCCTGATCAACGAGAACACGGTGCTGGTGGTGGGCTCGGCGCCGAACTACCCGTTCGGCACCGTCGATCCCATCCCCGAGCTCGCGAGCCTGGCGGAGGCACGCGGCACGAGCTTCCACACCGATTCGTGTCTTGGCGGCTTCCTCCTGCCCTTCTACGAGCGGCTGGGCGAGGAGATCCCGCCCTTCGACTTCCGCGTGCCGGGCGTGACGACGATGTCCGCCGACGTCCACAAGTACGGCTACTGCACCAAGGGCGCGTCGGTGGTGCTCCACCGCACCGACGCGAACCTGAAGCAGAACCAGCTCTTCTTTTGGGACAAATGGCCGGGAGGCGTCTACGCCTCGTTCGCCATGGCCGGTGCCCGGCCGGCGGCGCCGATCGCGGCGGCCTGGGCGATCCTGAACCACCTGGGCGAGGACGGCTACGTGAAGCTCGCGGGCCGCATCCGCGACACCACCCGGGCGCTGCAGGAGGGAATCCGCGCGATCCCCGGGCTGCAGGTGTGGGCAGAGCCCGTAATGAGCGTCTTCTCCTTCGGATCGGACACGCTCGACATCTTCGCCGTCGGCGACGTGATGGACGAGCGCGGCTGGCACCTCGACCGGCAGAACGGGCCGGACGCTCTCCACCTGATGGTGTCTCCCGAGCACCACAAGGTGGTCGAGCCCTTCCTCGCAGACCTGCGGGAGGCGGTGACGAGCCACGGCGATTCGAAGGGCGTGAAGGCCCGCTACAGCTGAGGAAGCCATGAGCTACGAGACGATCGAAGTGAAGCGCGAGGGCGGGCTGGCCTGGCTCACCCTGAACCGACCCGACAGTCTGAACGCGATGAACCCGGCGTTGGTGAACGAGCTTCGCGACTACTTCGGCGGACTGCCGAAAGACCGCGAGACGCGGGTGGTGGTGCTGCGCGGCGCAGGCCGCGCCTTCTGTGCGGGCCTCGACCTGAAAGACCCGGGCGGCAACGAGTTCGGCACCGGGGCAAGTGCCACGCTACGCGGCCAGCGCCACATCAGCGAGCTGCCGGTACTGATGCGGAGGGCGCCGCAGCCGATCATCGCGTGCGTGCAGGGTGCGGCCAGCGGGGGCGGCTTCGCCCTGGCGCTGGCTTCGGACGTGCGGCTCGCAGGCGAGTCCGCGCGCATGAATGCGGCCTTCATCCGCATCGGTCTCTCGGCCTGCGACGTGGGGGTGAGCTACCTGCTGCCACGGATGGTCGGCTCCTCGATCGCGGCAGAGCTGATGCTCACCGGGCGCTTCATCCACGCCGAGCGGGCCCGGGAGCTGGGGCTCGTCTCCGAGGTGGTCCCCGACGACAGACTCGAAGCCACCGCACGGACGCTCGCCGAGGAGATGCTGGCCACCACACCGATGGGATTGAGGCTCACCAAGGAGTGTCTCCAGCACTCGATCGACGCGTCGAGCATCGAGCAGGCCATCGCCATGGAGGACCGCAACCAGGTCCTGTGCGTGCAGACCCAAGACTTTCGCGAGGGCGTGCAGGCCTTCCTGGAGAAGCGCGCGCCCTCCTATTCCGACGGCTAGCCCGCGCCCGTGGAGACCACTGCACACGTGCGAATGGAGCAGCACCCGTTCCTTCGCCGCCCGCACCGCACCTTCCTCTCGCTCTCGCTGCCGGTGCTCCTCTCGCTGATCGCAGAGCCGCTGACCGGCGTCGTCGATACGGCCTTCGTGTCGCGGCTGGGAGCCGCACCCCTGGCGGCGCTGGGTGCCGCGGCCACGTTGCTGTCGAGCGTCTTCTGGGCGTTCAACTTCCTGGGCATCGGAACCCGCACCGAGGTGGCGGTGGCGACCGGCGAGCAGGATCGGGAGCGCGGCCAGGCTGCAGCCAGCCTGGCGCTGGCGCTCGCCGCCGTGATCGGCGCCGGGGTCGGCGTACTGCTGTGGCTCGGCACGGACGCGGCGGCTCGCTTCATGAGCGCCGACCCGGTGGTTCAGGGCGACCTCGCGATCTACCTCGAGATCCGGCTGCTCGGCGCACCGGCGGTGCTGCTGACCCTGGCGGGCTTCGGCGCACTCCAGGGCCTGCAGGACATGCGCACGCCGCTCTGGATCGCCGCGACCGCGAATCTCGTCAACGCGGCGCTCGACCCCGTCCTGATCTTCGGCTGGGGTCCGCTGCCCGCGATGGGCGTCGCCGGCGCGGCATGGGCGTCGACGATCGGGCACTGGATCGCGGGCCTGTGGGTGATCGCGGCGGTGCGCTCGCGCCTCGGCCTCGCCGCGCGAGTGCCCTGGGCGAACGCGCCGGGCCTGTTCGTGGTGGGTCGCGACCTCTTCCTGCGCACGGGACTGTTGACGGGCTTCCTGCTGCTCGCCACGCGTACGGCCAACCAGCTGGGCGCGGAGGCGGGGGCGGCGCACCAGGCCACCCGGCAGATGTGGCTGCTGACCGCGTTCCTGCTCGACTCCTACGCGACCACCGCCCAGAGCCTGGTCGCGTACTTCCGCAGCACCGCGCGGGCGGAGGCAGCGCGGCGCGTCGCCGTCATCGCCTGCCAGTGGGGCGTGGGCTCGGGCCTCGCGCTGGTGGCGGCGATGCTGCTGGGCGAGGGCGCCGTCGCCCGCCTGCTCGTGCCGCCCGCGGCCCGCGAGGTCTTCTCCGACGCGTGGCTCGTGCTGGCCCTCGCCATGCCGCTCAACGCCGTCTCCTTCGTGACCGACGGCATCCACTGGGGCACGCGCGACTACCGCTACCTGCGCAACGTCATGCTCAGCGCGTCGGCGGTCGGAACGCTGCTGCTGCTCGCGCTCCCGCTGCAGGGCGATGCGGCGCTGACCGGAGTCTGGCTCGTCACCAGTCTCTGGATCACGGTGCGCGCCCTCTTCGGCTGGCTCCGCGTCTGGCCCGGAATCGGAAACGCGCCCCTCGCCGCTTGACCGACGCAGCGCCCCGCTCCCTCGATCCCCTCGCGAGAGGAGGGGGACGCTCCATCCGATCTCTGCGGAGAGAGCGTCCCCGGGTTTTCCGATCCGGGGTCAGGCGGTGGCGACAGGGACTTCGTGGGGCTCGGGGATGGGCGGGGGAGAGGCGGCCTCGGGCAGGAACTGGCGCTTGAGCTCGTCGAGCTCGCGGCGCCCGGCCTCCTCGCGAGCCTCGTCGCGGATCGCCCGCAACCGCGTGCGCAGGCCGTCGTCGCCGAGCTCGCGGTCGAGGTTGCCCTCAGTCGAGAGCTTCGCCACGTGCTCGCGCACGGTCTCGAGGGCGCGCATGTCCGCGTCCACGGACAGGCCCTCCAGGGCGTCGTGGATGCGACGCCGCGCCTGGCCGTTGGCCAGGGAGGCGAGCACCCGGCTCTTCTCGTGCATCAGCGAGCGGATTTCCTCGCGGAAGCGCACCAGGTTGTTCTTGGCGTCCTCCGCCTCGACGCGCACCTCGTCGAGCTCGCGCTCGGCGCGCTCGAGGTCCTGCATCAGCTGCTGCTTGCGGTCGATCAGCGCCAGGGCGAGATCGTCCTGACCGCGTCGCACGCCGCGCCGCAGGTCGTCGTGGAGCCGGGCAATCTCCGCGCGTCGCTCGGTGATCTCGTGCTCGAGCTTGTTGCGCATGTAGAGGATGCCGGCGACTGCCTCCTTGAGCTGGCGGTACTGCTTGGTGCGCTCGGCGATCGCCTGCTCGTACACGGCGCGCGGGTTGTTCACCTCCCCGTCGCGGATCCAGCCGCCGAAGATGGCGCTCAGCAGGTTGCGGAAGCGGCCGAAGAGGCCTCGCGGTCGTTCTCTGGGTTCATACGTCATCAGATGTCTCCTTTCTCAGTCCCCGTTGCCCCAGTCTTCCGAACGGAGACCGAGCTCACGGATCTTCTGTTGCAGGCTCTGCCGAACCATGCCGATCGCCTCAGCGGTGCGGGAGATGTTGCCGCCGTTCTGGCGCAGGGCGCCGAGCAGGTAGCTGCGCTCGAAGCTCTCGACCATGCGCCGCTTGGCCTCACTGAACGTCAGGCCCGCGACGTCGGGACGGCGCTCGGCCGCGGCGCCGGCCGCGTCCGGGAGGTTCAGGTCGGCTTCGTCGATCTCGGGTCCGGTCGCGAGCACCATCGCGGTCTCGACGGTGTTCTGCAGCTCGCGCACGTTTCCGGGCCAGTCGTGGCAGGCGAGGCGCGCCATGGCGGCCTCGGAGATGCGCTTCTTGTCGCGGCCCAGCCGCTCGGTCACGCGCTCGAGGAAGCGCTGCGCGAGGGCGGGCAGATCCTCGCGCCGTTCGCGCAGCGCCGGCAGCTCGATCTCCACCACCTTGAGCCGGTAGTAGAGACCTTCGCGGAAGCGTCCCTGCTTGACGTCCTCCTCCCGGTTGCGGTGGGTGGCCGCGACGACCCGCACGTCCACCTGCAGCGGCTTGCTGCCGCCGACGCGCTCGAAGCAGCGCTCCTGGAGCACGCGCAGGACCTTGGCCTGGGTCTCGGCCGGCATGTCGCCGATCTCGTCGAGGAAGATGGTGCCGCCGTCGGCGACCTCGAAGCGGCCCTCGCGTCGCGCGTCGGCGCCGGTGAAGGCGCCCTTCTCGTGGCCGAAGAGCTCGCTCTCAACCAGCTCGGCATTGATGGCGGCGCAATTCACCGCCACGAAGGGGCGCTTGCCCCGCGAGCTGCGGTTGTGGAGCGCCTGGGCCACGAGCTCCTTGCCCGTCCCGCTCTCGCCGCGAACCAGCACGGTGAGATCGGTCTCCGCCACCTTCTGGATCGTCTCGAACACGCGGCGCATGGCCGGTCCCGTGCCGATCAGGTTCTCGAAGCCGTACTGGCGCTGCACCTGCTCGAGCAGCAGGCGGTTCTCGCGCTCGAGCCGGGTGCGGTCGAGGGCCCGGTGCACGACCAGACGGATCTCGTCGTTGTCGAACGGCTTCGGAACGTAGTCCTCGGCGCCGGCCTTCATGGCCTCGACGGCGATGGTCTCGGAGCCGTGGGCGGTGATCATCACCACCAGGGTCTCGGCGCGCAGCGCCTTGGCCTCGCGCAGCACGTCCATGCCCGAGATCCCGCGACCCAACGCCAGGTCGGTGATCACCAGGTCGAAGGTCGCATCGCCCAGCTTCGCGAGCGCTTCTTCGCCGGTGCCCGCCACCTCGACCTCGTAGCCCTCGCGGCGCAGGAGCCCGGAGAGTGCCAGCTGGATCGCCTTCTCGTCCTCGACGACCAGGATTCGCGCATTCACGGTCGCACCTCCCCGTTTCCCGGCTTGGGAAAGGTCGCCAGGAACTCGGTGCCCTGGCCGGTCTCGGAGTGCAGCTCGATCACGCCCCCATGGGCCTCGACCAGCTTGCGGGTGATCGCGAGGCCGAGGCCGGTGCCGGCTTCCTTCGAGGTGTAGAACGGGCTGAACATCTTCTGCTGGGTCTCGGCGTCGATGCCCGGCCCGTTGTCGCGAATCCGCAGCCAGACCTCGGTGCCGGCCAGGTTCTCGCCCAGGGCGATCTCGACGTGCGGCTCGGCAGTGTCGCTCTCGGCCAGGGCGTCGATGGCGTTACCAACCAGGTTGATCACGATGCGGCGCAGCTTCTCCGCGTCCCCGCGCAGCAGACCCGCCGTCTCGATGTCCGTGTCGAGCAGGATGTCGTTGCGCTCGATCCGCTCGCGGAAGGTCTCCAGGGCCGACTCGATCACGTCCGCCAGCCGTACCTCCTGGAAGGCCACGTCCTCGTCCCGGGCGAACCGCAGCAGGTGCGAAACCGAGCGCTCGACGCGCTGCAGTTCCTCCAGGGCCACCCGGGCGTACTCGACGTTCTCGCGTCGGGTCGGGTCCTCCTCCATCTGCTGCACCAGGCTCTTGGCCGCCGTGATCGGGTTTCGGATCTCGTGGGCAATCGAGGCCGAGAGCTGCTGCATCGAGCGGGCGTGCTCGCCCTCGAGCTCGCGGCGCTCCTCGGACAGCGTGGCGTGGACCTGCTTCTCGACCTCTTGCTCGATGAAGCGCTCGCGGATCCTCGGCTCGAGGAAGAGCCGGTAGGCGCGCCGCAGTCCCTTGCGCCCGCCGAGAAAGAGCACCAGCAACGCGAAGAACCACATCCCGAACATCACCAGCAACCCGGCGACCACCAGCACCGGCATCAGCTCCGACGCGAGCTTCGTCTTCTCTTCCGCCACCCGCCGAGCCTGGCGGATGGCGCGCTCCTCGGGCGTCAACAGCAGCTCTTCCTCGATCTCCCGCGCCTGGCGTGCCTCGCGATCGCGCCGCTTCTCCTTGCGCTCGCGGCGACGGCTCCCACTCCACCGGTCGTGTCTCACGATCGATCCTCCCATGGGGCTATCGACGGGATCGAAGAGAGTATGGACGCGATCGACACGCATTCCACGCATCCTCCTAGGCCTCCCCACCGCTGTGCTTCGGGAAGGTGAGAACGAACTCCGTGCCCTGGCCCGGCTGGGACTCGGCCTCGATCGAGCCGCCGTGGGCGTCGACCAGCTTCTTCGAGATGGCCAAGCCCAGGCCCGTGCCGTTCGACTTCGAGGTGTAGAAGGGGCTGAAGATCTTGTGGAGAGTCTCTGGATCGATGCCGGGGCCGTTGTCGCGCACGCGCACCCAGACCTCGGTGCCCGCCAGGTTCTCGCCGGTGAGAATGCGCAGCTGCGGCTCCGGGATGCCGGCCTCCTCGAGCGCGTCGAGCGCGTTGCTCACCAGGTTGATGATCACCCGGCGCAGCTTCTCCCCGTCGCCACGCATCTGCCCGGGACTCCCGATCTCGCGCTCGAGCGCGACGCCCATGCGCTCGAGGCGGTCGCGGAAGGTCTCGAGCGCAGAGTCGAGCACGTCGCTCGACTCAGCTCGGAGATCTGGATCTCCTCCTCCCGCGCGAAGCGCAGCAGGTGCGAGATCGAGCGCTCGACCCGGTCGAGCTCGTCGAGCGCCACCTTCGCGTAGTCGACGTTCTCCCGCGACGCCGGCTCCACGCCCATCTGCTGCACGAGGCTCTTCGCCGCCGTGATCGGGTGGCGGATCTCGTGGGCGATCGATGCCGAGAGCTGCTCGATCGAGCGGGCGTGGCGCCCTTCGATGCTGCGGCGCTCCCGCGGCGCCATATTAGACACCTCTCGGTGTACTTCGCGTTCGATCATGCGACGCTTGAGGCCGGGGGCCGCCACCGCGCCGAAGAAGTGGAAGAAGACGCCGATGCCCCAGAAGAGCGCAACCAGGAAGGCGGGCCGGAAGCCGGCGACGAAGAGCAGCATCGTGCAGACCGCCAGGTAGGGGACGAAGTGGAAGAGGAAGCCGATCTTGGCGTTGACCCTTCGCTGGGCCTCGCGGTAGCGGATCTCTTCCTCGCTGAGCTCGCGCTTGCGGCGCCGCTTGCCCCGGAGTCGGGGGTGGCGGTCGCGGTCCTCGTCCCGACCCTCGCGCATCTCGGGCCCTCCCGGCAGGGCCACCTCGGACCCCTCGAGCGTCAGCGCGTCGCTCGGCTTCCATCCTACACACTGCATGGGCCGACGTAGAGCAAGGCGCGTGCCTGAAATTCGACCTCAATGATTTCAGGTAGTTACGAGGCCACTGCAGCTCTTTTGCTGCAGCCGCCAGGCTTCAAGTGCAGCGATCCGACTGCAGTCAAAGGCAGCGGCAGGGCCCGCGCCGCACCGGTAGGATCTTCGCCCCTGGCGCCCGCAGGCAAGGAGACAGGGATTGGCGAGCATGCAGACGATCGT
>PVMS01084772.1_pt1 | contig 14430 bp, 13 predicted proteins | sample 1853461 | NCBI WGS metagenome assembly PVMS01 (sample SAMN08582032, study PRJNA380276) | Marine sediment metagenome, whole genome shotgun sequencing project. | isolation source: ocean sediment barecode stripped | collected 2017 | reverse complement strand
TGTATTGGAGATATACCCATCCATGGTGATCTTTTCCTGCCCGGCCCTCTGAATAGCCGAGAATTTTCGTCAGCGTATCCCCTGTAATGATTCTGCTTCTGAACTGCACGGTACCTGTGACCCAGGTGGCGGGATGGCCCATACAGTTGAACCGGTCCATAAAGCTGTTCTCCCAGAGGGACTCGTCCTCGATGCTGTATAAGGAAAATGTATTGGAGATATACCCATCCATGGTGATCTTTTCCTGCCCATAGGTATGGCTCAGGGCAAGAATAGACAGGATCAGAAAATAGTGAAATCGTTGATAATTGAAGGTGCTCATTTCTTTCGCTCATCGGAGACCACTTTCCCATCCTCAACAGTAATTACGCGCCTGGCTTTTTTCACAACCCGGGCATCATGTGTGGAGAAGATAAATGTGATCCCTTCCTCTTTATTTAACTGCTCCATAATATCAAGCAGGGTTTCTGTGGATTTGGAGTCCAGGTTGGCAGTAGGCTCATCGGCAAGCACAAACTTAGGTTTGGAAGCAAGCGCCCTGGCCACAGCCACCCGTTGCTGCTGCCCGCCCGATAGCTTGGAAGGTCTGCTGTTTACACGGTCTTCCAGGCCAACTGCTTTTAATAATTCCAGGGTGCGCTCATCCCTTTTTTTCTTATCCCATTTCTGGAGGCTCATGATGAATTCAACATTTTCTTTGGCAGTAAGTACCGGGATCAGATTGTAGGACTGGAATACAAATCCAATGTTTCGCATCCTGAAATCGATAAGTGCCGAAGACTTGAGTTCGGCCAGGTTGGTGTGGTCCACCATGATCTTTCCTTCGGTGGGCTTATCGAGGCCGCCAATCATATTCAATAGTGTTGTTTTTCCAGATCCGGAAGGTCCCACAATGGCTGCAAATTCGCCTTTCTCGAAATCCAGTGAAACACCATTGACAGCATGTACCTTAACTTCCGAGCTGTTGTATATTTTGTGTACGTTTTTTATCTCTAATATTTTCATGATCTCTTATTTTATATCAGTTCAGTTCTTATTCAGTTCTTAGTGCTTCTGAAGGGTCCAGTCTGAGCGCCTTCAGGGCCGGGTATATGGACGACAGAATCCCGGTAATGATGATCAGGATGGTTACCGTGATAAAAAAGGAAGTGGAGATGACCGGATAGATGTGGGCTGAAAATCCCAGGGCTTCAAACCCTTTTTCATAGCTCATCATGTTGATCCCGTTTTTAGCAGTTAATGTGATCAGGATTTTACTGACCACCATGCCCACAGCACCTCCCACCAGGGAGAGGAAGATGGATTCCAGCATGATCATATTAAATACCCGCTTCTTGTTCATCCCTATGGCTGTAAGCATACCCAGTTCCTTGGTGCGTTCCAGTACAACCATCAACATGGTATTCACAATTCCAAAAGCCAGTGCTGCCAGGATAAGGACCATAAAAACGCCATAAAATTTTTGAATCATATCGGTCATCATGGCCAGGTCGGGTTGAATTGTTTTCCAGTGCATGACTTCCAGATCCGGGAGAGCGGCTTTCAATGAAACAGTTACCTCTTCGGTCATTTCCGTCTCCTCCAGTGATATTACAAGTTGATGCATCTCCTTCGGTGTCATTCCGGTAAGGCTCTTCAAATCTTCGTTTTTCACCAGCACCTGGCTCATCTCAAACATATTGTTTTTGATATCATAGATGCCAGCTATCCGAAAGACGGCCCCGGTATGTATCTGGTCCTTATCAATGAAGGTAAGGGTCATTTTTGACCTTTGCCGGAAAGACCATGCTGCTGCTGCTATATCAGAAGCATAGGCATGCTGTTCTTTCAGGGTAAGAATGCTTGTCATCTCCTTTTTAAAAGCCTTTTCACTCTTAAATCGCTGTCCGTTGTAGGATGCCAGTTTAAGCAGGATCTCTTCAGGTACCTCTCGTTTCTTCAGTGAATCAAGGACCGTTTCATTGATCATATAGCGGATGATATTTAACTCCTTGGCCAGGTCCTGACCGATATAGGCCAGGTGGTGCCTGCTCTCTGTTTCAAAAAAACTACCGGTCCCCGGCATGGTGGTTTCATACAGTTTGAGTACTTCTTTTTCCGTGCCAGGGTCAATTCCCAGAAGCTGTACTCCTGCGCTTTTGGTGGCAGTGTTGGCCATGGCGGTAATCAATGTACGCGAGGTCACTGCTTTTACCCCCGGGGTTTCATTTACGGTTTCCAGAACCTGATCCAGGTCAGGAATGGTAAGTTGCATATCAAAATTATCCCTTAAGTTGGGGTGGTTGATATGGATGTGCGCGATCTCCTGATTAAGTGCTGCATCGACCCTTTGTTCAATGGCTCCATTCATCACGGCCACTGCAAATATTCCACCAAAAATGCCAATGGTCACTGATACGATCACCACCAGGCTGCGGACCTTATTTCGCCATACATTTTTCCAGGCTGTTTTCCAGATCATAACCTATATTTTTAAGCTCTGAGAGCATTTGCCACATTCATTTTTAATATTTTTCGCATGGGATAGCCAATGGCCAGGAAGACCATCAGGGCCACAATAACGATCTGCCATAAAAAGTAAAGATCAACTCCCTGAAATGCAATGACCGGCTCCATCCCATAGTCCTCGAACATTTTGGCCATCTCCCCTTTAAAGACAATGGGGTGTTCTACCCCGTACAGGATCAAACCTGTGGCCAGTATCGCTCCTGAAAGAATACCCAGGAAACCGATCAAAATCATCTCCATGGTCATGATGGATGAGAGCTTTTTCTTCTGCATGCCAATGGCCACCAGTACACCAAATTCCCGTTTCCGTTCAGATGTCAGCATCAGCACAGTTCCAAACACACCAAAGCAATGACCAGGTAGAGAATCCCGATCATGATTTTTCCACCCTGGTCGTCTGCATCCATCTGGGATACCAGGAGCTCATTCATCTCCCTCCACTCCATAACCCGCTGGTTCTCCGGCACCATTTCTTCCAGCCGGGTGACGGTTCCGGCAATGGCCTTGTCCCTGACATCATCCACCAGGAGGGCCAGGGAAGTCAGATTGCCTTCCGCATTATAGAGTGACTGGCAAATATCCAGCGGCATATATACAATTTTGTTATCCAGGTCAGGCAGGGGAAGCTTTACTATTCCTTTAATTTCATATTTGCCCGCAGCAGTTGTTGCATGGTAGCCCTGGCTGATCAGCACAATGGTATCTCCTATGCCCAGCTGCAGGTATTGTGATAGTTTATCGCCCACCCATACACCCGGTTGACCCATCTGAATGGATCCATTTTCAAATTGGGAGTGGTTTTCAACCAGGGGCAACAGTTCAGGAGCCTCCTGATCCTTAATACCCATATCCATCTGAAGCCTGGAACTGCTTGTGTATGAGGTGCCCTCGAACAATTCTGATAGTTCCTTGATTTTTAAGGGCAGATCGGGATCAGATTTGATCCTGGAAACAGCATCCGGGGTGAGCCGGAATTTGACCATCTTATCAAGCACTTTTGAAAGGTGTTTCTCTTTTTCCGGATCCACACCCATAACCATCACCCCTTTGGTCTGTGGTCCGTTTGAAGCCAGGGCAAAAGACTCAAACCGTGGAACTGTACCAACCACATTGGCATCTGCCAGAATCCGTTCATCCAGCTCCTGATCGTAAGGAAATGTATTGTCCACCACTTTCTCATCCCAGTAGTCCTTTTGCTGTACCTGGATATACCCGGTGTAGGAATCTATGGCATTCTTATACATTTTGTCGTAGGAGCCCAGCTGTACGGACCGAAACAGAAGTGCAAAAAACACTGCAAACAACACCGATGCAGAAGTGATCATGGTCCGGCGCCTGTTCCTCCACAGGTTTCGCCAGGCTAACTTTAAAGTATTCATAAGTATGGTATTAGCGTACTCTGTTCATGTTTTGTTGGGAGAAGAAACTGTCCTTGATGGGGGTGTTAAACTCGATCTCCTTGATTTCCACAATGGTTTTCTGACCCTCTTCTTCCTCAGGGATAATCTCAAGGATTGTGGGGATCAACCTTCCATCCATGGTTTTGATCTCCTTTCCAAGCTCTGTCCGAATCAGATACCCATCTTCATCATATAGTTCTGACTTCAAAAAGAGATAGTCCTTTTTGTCGATCCAGCGCACCTGGTGCCCCCAGATTACCGCCGCATCTTCTTTTGCCACCATTTTAATGATGTGACAGAGTCGTCCGGATATCACCTCTTCCCCGGTGATTTCATGTTCGTAGTCGTTAACTACCGATGACTCCTTAAGAATATCATCATTGGTGTAGTCTGATCCCATCCATCCCTGCGACATCATGGAAGGGGGAAGTTTGATCAGCCTGTTTATGGTTGGGTTCCAGCTCCACATCTCATTTTCCCTTTTGAGGAATGATTGGCCGTTATCTTTTGCAGGTGCGGTGATCAGGGTCAGGGAATAATCCCGGCCACTGCTCCATCCCTTAAACTCCACGGTGCGTTCCCAGGTGGGTCTTACTATGGTCATGGCCATCTGGCTGATGCTGGTCTCTTCACCATTGAATTTTTCATCCGCTTTACGGACAATATCTTTGGGAGAGAGCTCCTGGCCCATGCTAAGCAGCGGTATCATGGTCAGTGCCATGGCTGTAAACAGGGTGATTTTTGTTTTCATATGATTGGTATAACGCATTTTACGTAATTGTTATTTGTACATACCGATGATTCTCTTTTCAAACTTATTGATCAGCTCCTCCGGGAATGTTACAGCGGGATCGGCATAGATCATCAGTACCCCGAAACCTTCAATCATTGCGGAGAAGGTAACCACCTCCAGGTAGGGATCTTCAAATCCCTTTTTTTCAAAATAGACCAGCAGCATGGACATAAACTGCTTTATATACTGAATAATGGGCGTATCCTTCAAGAGCTCTTTAACCTTTGGCTGCATGATCACATTGATAAACTGGATCCAGAATTCCTGATGCGTTCGCATGGTTGCAAAGACTTTGCGTACAAAATCAACCAGCTCTTCAGAGTCCAAAATTCCATCGTGATTGGGGTCAAATAGGTCCACATATTCGGCCATTCCATGGTCGATAAGAGCTGCCAGCAATGCTTCTTTACTTTCAAAATAGTTGTACATCAACCCTTTAGAAATACCGGCCTGTTTTGCCAGCATGGAAATGGAACTATGTCCATACCCTTCCGTGGCGAATAGCTTCAGGGCCGTTTCCATGATCTGCAAGCGGCGCGAATCGCGTATCTCTTCGAACTGTTCCGGTGTGCGTGGGGACATGATTTATGACTGAACGTTCGGTCAAAGATAAATACATAACCAATGAAAGTGCAGGTTTTGTTCACTTTTTTTATTTTTCGCTGTAACTTTCAGCATAGATACTCGTCTTATAGGCACCAATTAGCTTAATTTAATGACGGTAGAGGAGTACAACAGGGCAGTGGATACATATGCCGATAATCTGTACAGGTTTGTTTTAAAGAACCTGAAGAATGAGCATATGTCCAGGGATATCATCCAGGATACCTTCGAGAAATTGTGGGTAAAACTGGAATCTGTATCTGGCCTGAAAGTAAAAACATATTTGTTTACCTCGGCCTATCACACCATGATTGATTATATCAGAAAAGAGAAAAGATACAGTGAGGTTGATCCTTCAGGAGAGCGGGAATCTTCTCATTCTGAGCATTATTCTGACCTGGGTGAGATTCTGGAGCAAGCCATTGGCAAACTGCCGGAAGACCAGCGATCGGTGGTGATGTTACGAGACTACGAAGGATACTCTTACAAGGAGATAGCCGGTATTACCGACTTATCGGAAGCGCAGGTGAAGGTTTATATATACAGGGCCAGGGTTTTTCTGAAGAATTTTATTGGCAGCATGGAACAGGTGATATAAGATGGATATTAACAGAAATAACTACGAAGCTTTTTTGCTTGACCTGCAGGAGGGCAGGTTGTCTGCTGAGGAACAGCGGAAGGTGAGGGCTTTTCTGGTTCTTAATCCTGATTGCACTGTATTTCTGCTTGGCGATGAACCCTGGATGCTGGAAAGTGAGAAGATTCGCTTTCCGGGGAAGGAACAGCTGAAAAAGGAATTTCCGGATGCCTCCTTCAATTTAACCGAAGGCAATTTTGATCTTTTTTCCATTGCTCGGATGGAGGGAGACCTGACTGCGGAGCAGGAGAGGGATCATACCTCCATGGTTGAAAAAGATAAGGGAAAAAGCAGAAGATGGAGTGAATGGCAACAGACCAGACTTGTGGTTCCATCCATTGTGTACAACGGAAAGAAAAACCTGAAGCGCAAAAAGGAGACAAAAAAAATAAGTGTGGTTTGGATCAGTGTACTCTCTTCAGCAGCAGCTTTTGCTTTGCTTTTTACCCTTTTAAGGATGGGGCCGGTGGATCCTGATTCGGCGGTTGAGATATCCGTAGAATCTCCTGATAGTGAGCTTCAGAATTCCTCTCCCGGTGTGGAAACCAACCAGGCGTCCAATGGTATACTGGAAGAAATTTCTGATGGGTCACTTGAAGAGTCTTCTCTTGCTGCAGTTGATGAACCAGTTATGTTTTCCATTAAAAGGGATTCAGGCCGCCCAATCGCATCTGTTGATAAAAACGATTCTCTGGAAACCTCCTGGCCCGTTCAGATTCAACCCCGGCCAGAACAGATCGCGCCGCGACCTGTACGGTTTACCGAAATGGTGACTGGCAGCAACAATCCTGTAGCAGAGGGAGAGTATGACAGAATTAAACCCCTGGATATTCCACCCTCATCCATCCACATGAGCAGCCTCTCCATCAACCAGATAAAAGAGATGGATATCCAACAGGCCATAGGCGGCTACACCAAAGAAAAAGATATTTCGGTCTGGTCCATTGCCAAGGCAGGAATCAATGGGATCAATAAGATGACGGGATTAGAAATCTCTCTGCTGGCAGCCAGGGATGAGGAAGGTAAGGTTTCAGGATTCAGGTTCAAAACCAAACGGCTATCTGTCACCTCACCCTTCGATCGTTCACAATAAACAGCGTTTTATGCAACCTCTTTATTCTGGTGTTGTCTTTAGAAGAGAAACTAATGACGAAATCATGAAAAAAGCAACTTTTTTGGCAATGATCCTGGCAATCTCAATGATGGCATTTTCACAGGATAAGGAGTACCGGACAATATTTGATAACCAGGGACTTCGTGTTTCCGGCCTGGGCGGACCTTTTATGCAATTTACTTCAGTTGCCGGCGAATTTGCCCATATGATGGGGGGCGGAGGTGCTGTACTGCTGAATGATTTTTTCATTGGTGGCTATGGGCTGGGGCTTACTAATTCAATACCCGATTATGTAAATCAGAACACCAACGACCGGTTAAGCCTGGGTCATGGAGGTTTCTGGCTGGGATATGCACTGTTTGGAGAGAAACCTGTGCACGTGACTTTTTCCACACTCATTGGATGGGGAGAATTTGGGGTGATGCAATGGGATGGGTATTACCCCTACGTTAGGGATAAAATTTTCGTGCTGGCGCCAACCATCGAAGCTGAATTGAACCTGACAAGGTACTTCAGGGTTGGAGTGGGAGCAACTTACAACATCTATACCATGGTGGATGAATACATGCATGGCTACAAAGGAAGTGACCTCTCTTCCCCCGGCGGATTTATCAGTTTTAAATTTGGCTGGTTTTAACGGATTTCTGTAGGCCTTTTTTCATTACTTTTGAGGACTTGGAGAAAGGAACTGTCATAAAATCCACCGGTAGCTTATACCTGGTTCAATTGCCGGATAAAAGGACCATTCCATGCAGCATCCGGGGCAAATTTCGAATGAAGGGAATCAGGGCAACAAATCCGGTGGCAGTTGGTGATCATGTGGGTTTTATATGGTCGGATGATCATGCCTCCGGGATTATTACTTCCATAGAAAAGCGATCTAACTATATTATCCGCAAATCATCAAACCTTTCGAAAGAGTACCAGTTGCTTGCCTGTAATGTGGATGTGGCCTGGCTGATGGTAAGCATGATTCTTCCCCGAACACTCACCCCTTTTATCGATCGCTTCCTGGTTTCCACAGAAGCATACAGGATTCCGGTAATCGTCCTGTTTAATAAGACCGATCTCTATGGCGAATCGGAGCTGGCGGAGATGGACTATTTGCAGTCGATCTATACATCCATAGGCTATAAGTGCATGCAAGTATCACTTCAAAACAGGAAGGGTATTGAGCCAGTCATAGATGAGATGAAAGGGAAGGTCAATGTGATAGCAGGTAACTCAGGTGTGGGAAAATCCACCCTTATCAGTGTGCTCGATCCTTCCATACAACTGAAGATAGGTGAGATTTCAGATTTTCATCAGACCGGAAAGCATACCACCACTTTTTCTGAAATGTTCGAAACAGAATCGGGTATACGGATTATTGATACACCGGGAATCCGGGGTTTTGGGACCATCCACCTGGAGCGTTCTGAGATGTTTCATTTTTTCCCGGAGATTTTCAAAGCAAGCACCCATTGCCGGTATCACAATTGTTTGCACATTAGTGAACCCGACTGTGGCGTAAAAAATGCAGTTGATAAGGGCAATATCAGCGAATTCAGATACATCAATTATTTGATGATGATGGAGGAGGAACCGGGAAAATACAGATAAATAGACCAGATTTTATTTGTTGGTAAATAAGCCCCCTTTTTCACAGGCAAGTGAAAAATAGTTTATATGTTTATGGCCGGACAGTCCCACCGGTTGATGATCAAGAGCAATTTCATATCAGCACTTATTTTATTTGCCATTCTCGCTTTGAATGCAATTACCATTTATAGCATCAATAAGCGGTATGTCAATTATCTCAACGAAACCCTTATTTCCCAATCCCAGCTTTGCGGGGAGCATATGGAAAAGACGCTCCTTCAATTCTCCAGTGATATCAACCACGAGCTTAACATGCACACATACTCTGAGATTTTCGGGAATCCCGAAAAATTCAGGGAAGCTTCACAGAGTCTTCGACTTTTCTATACAAAATACAGGGACTTAATCACCAAGATTTCGGTGTACGATAACAGGAAGAACTTCTATGCCCTTTACCTTGAGGCAGAAGATAATTTCGGCAAGAGTGACCGGTTTGTTGTGGATAGTTTTGCCATGAGAAGGCAGGCAAATTTATACCCGCGTGACCGGGTCGAACAGGAGGGAAGTATCCTGGAATATTTTTATCCCTATTTCGGCCAGGATGCGGTCAATGGGAACATCGTTGTGGAGGTTGATATCCAACGGTTTGCAGAAGAGATTTTTGACCTCTATCCCAAAGGGATGACCGTCAACTGGCAATGGGTGCTGAGTGCTGATGGACAGGTGATCCTGGACAATTTTCCTTCCGATTCATTTCAAATGAGTGGATTGGATATACTCACAGACAGCATTAAGGCTGAAGCTGCCGGTATTTTCGAGCATTCTCTTCTCAGAACCGGAAGGCAAAAAGACAAAATTTATACATCCTATTTCCCACTCAGCATCTATTCAAAGAAGATGGGAATCATGTTCACGGTAAGCCGGAACCAGTTCTTCAATCTATTTGTTCACAGGAATCTGCTTGTAGCCATATTATCACAGCTGCTGGCCACCGGCCTGGTGATCTACCTGTTGGTCTCGCTGCGCAAGCAGAAGAAGTTGGAAAAACGATTAAAACTTTCAGAGGTTGTTCTCCGGCAGATCATTGAACATTTTCCAATGGGGATCATGATTATTGATGAGGCCAATATTATACGCAACATCAATAGCCTTGCCCAAAAGATGCTCTTTTTGGGAAAATCGGATAACCTGGTTGGAAAGGATTTCAGCAAGCAATTTTTGATTTCTAACAGGTATTTACTCAGTGATGGACCAAGTCCGTTTCGGGATGATTCCCATTACCTCTATTATGAGAAGGATGGGATCGAAACGGTGATCTATCGAACAGAAAAGGTGACCAATATTGGGGGCGAGGAACTGAAGTTGATTGCACTGATTGATGTTTCGACACTGGAGAAATCAAGAAAAGTAGAAGTGGCTGCCAATAAGGCAAAATCTGACTTCCTGGCTGCCATGAGCCATGAAATACGAACTCCCATGAACGGGATTTTGGGCATGGTAAATAGCCTGCTGGAACAGAAAACCAGTAAGGACCTTCATGGCAAAATCGAGGTAATTAAACGTTCTGCTGAACTACTTATGACCATCATCAATGACATCCTTGACTTCTCCAAAATAGAGGCGGGGAGAATGATGCTCGAAGAGATACCTTTTAACCTGGTTGAGGAAATGGAGCTGGTTGGTGAACTCTTCAAACCCCTGGCAGAAGAGAAGGGCCTGGAGCTCTCTATCAACCTGAGGTCCGATGTTCCCAATAACCTCATAGGAGATCCGTTCAGGTTGCGGCAGGTGATTACCAACCTGGTAAGCAATGCTGTGAAGTTTACTGAAAAGGGCAGGATCGTTATCAGTGCCACACTCATGGAGTCCTATAAGAGCCATGTGAGTATATTGTTTACTGTGGAGGACACCGGAATTGGGATACCGCAAGATCGCGTAAAGGAGATCTTTGGAAGTTATACCCAGGCCAGGGGATCGGTGCAACGTAAATTTGGTGGAACAGGACTGGGAACCGCCATTGCCAAGCAGCTTGTTGAGCTGATGCATGGGGAGATCTGGGTGGAGAGTCCCTCCACAATAAAAATGGAAGAAGAGTTTCCGGGATCAAAGTTTAGCTTTACCATTGATGCTTATTCCAATGAGCGGATACCCAAGCATTTTAATTTTAATAAGATTGCCAGGCTCAATGAAATCAATGCATTGATATTGACAAAAGAGTCGGATCCCTCCCGAAACAGCATGTCCAGGATGCTTGAAAATTTCGGACTCAATGTGATTACTAAGATTTACCAGGATAGTACTGTTGATAGTATCATTCATCACCTTCAGGTGAAAGCAGAGAGCTATCACCTGATTATTCTGGTGGATAAGAATCAGCTGGATGGATTTGCACTGGCACAGGAAATGCAGAATAAGGATCTCACAGATCGATACCCCATTGTGCTGGTAAGCTCCAATGATAAGACGGGTAACTATAAAATCAGCCGGAAATTAGGTATCGATTACTACCTGATAGACCCCTTTGAGACCAAGGAGGTCATCGATATTCTGGATGAAAACTACCCGGGGATCGAGGACATGCAGAGCCTGGAACCAATGATCAATGCCCTTCCCAACCAGCTTTCCATCCTTATTGCTGAGGATAACCTGATCAATCAAAAGGTGGCCCAATCGATCTTCAAAAACATTGGTTACGAAATCGATATAGCCAAAAATGGTTCCATGGCTGTTGAAATGATGGAGAAAGGCAAATACGATGTAATTTTCATGGACCTGTTGATGCCGGAAATGGATGGTTATCAGGCTACTGAGCTAATCCGGAAAGCAGGTCATACTCTTCCAATTATTGCTATGTCGGCCGATGAGACCGACGAAACCAGGGCAGCCGCTTTTGGAGCGGGAATAAACGAATACCTTATGAAGCCTGCAAGGGTTGAAAGCATTAAGCAACTGTTAATCAAACTATTTTCAACAACCATATAGTGACATGCGTTCACACGATTTAGAGTACAGGATAATTGGCGATGATATCCAGCTGGTTGAGATTGAACTGGATCCCGGAGAAACCGTGATTGCGGAAGCAGGATCGATGATGTATATGGATAACCAGGTTCGCTTTGAAACAAAAATGGGAGATGGCTCGGAACCCAATCAGGGATTGATGAGTAAACTTCTCTCTGCAGGAACCCGTGTGCTTACCGGAGAATCTCTGTTTGTAACTCATTTTACCAACCAGTCCACCGGAAAGCAAAGGGTGGCTTTTGCAGCTCCTTACCCGGGGAAGGTTGTTCCCATTGACCTGGGGATTCTCGGTGGATCACTGATTGTACAGAAGGATGGCTTCCTCTGTGCGGCCAAAGGGACTAAAATCTCCATTACCCTTAATCGAAGAATTGGTGCTGGATTGGTTGGTGGAGAAGGGTTCATATTGCAGAAGTTACTTGGCGATGGCAAAGCTTTTATGCATGCCGGGGGAACAGTGATTGAACGTAGACTGAATAACGAAACACTGAAGATCGATACGGGTTGTGTGGTTGGTTATACGCCGGGTATAGATTTTAATATTGTAACCTCCGGAAGCCTTCGCTCTATGGTATTTGGCGGAGAAGGGATCTTTCTTGCTACCCTTAGTGGAACAGGAACCGTGTGGCTTCAATCCATGCCCATCCGGAAACTGATTCAGGCCATTTCGCCCTATGGGAAAAATGTGAGAAAAGAGAGCCAGTCCATTTTAGGGAATTTTCTCGACCGGTAGTACATAATAGATTTTTCTATGGCTGACCTGGTTCAAATAGAACGTTTTATTGCACTGGCAGCTTCATTTCCTGTGATTGATGTGAGGGCTCCCGTCGAATTTGCTCAGGGTCATATCCCTGGTGCCGTTAACATCCCCTTGTTTGATGACCATGAGAGAACGATTGTGGGAACAACCTATAAGAAAATCAACAAGGAAGCGGCTCTCTATTTAGGACTTGAGTTTGCCGGCAAGAAACTGGTTAAACTGGCCAAGGCCGGGGAAAAGCAATCCGGAAGAAAAAAGACGCTTCTGGTACATTGTTGGAGGGGGGGGATGCGAAGTAAAAGCATGGTTTGGCTCTTTGAAACCCTGGGTATTACCTGCTATCTCCTGGAAGGAGGTTATAAATCATACCGCAGGTATGTGCATCAATTATTGGAGAAACCGTGGAAGCTCAATGTGGTAGGCGGACGTACAGGAAGTGGCAAAACTGTTATTTTATATGAGCTGGAGAAGTCTGGTGAACAGGTTGTTGATTTGGAGGGTTTGGCCCATCACAAGGGTTCGGCCTTTGGCGCACTTGGAGAAAGCGATCAGCCATCGACGGAACAATTCGAGAATGATCTGGGATGGAAGTTCCTGACCCTGAATGAGCAGCGGATCATATGGATCGAGGATGAGAGCCGGAACATTGGGAGATGTGTAATCCCGGGCGAACTCTATACCCGCATGCGGGAGAGCCAGGTAATTTTCCTCGATATTTCAAGGGAGAATAGGGCGCATCACCTGGTCACCCATTATGCAGCATTCGATCCTGAGGAATTGAAATCATGTGTATTAAAAATCCGGAAAAAGCTTGGAGGAGACCGGACCAAACAGGCTATGGACTCAATTAACGAGAAGGATTTTTATACCACCGCCATGATCACCCTTCAATACTACGATAAGGCTTATATGCATTCACTGGAAAGGAACCATGACCGGTTATTCGAGATTTCATCCGATCATGTGGATCCGGCATTGAATGCCGAACTTCTGTTAAAGCATTTTCATCAGGGGACCTAAAAGCCTATCTTTGCACCATCCAACTGAGGGTATGAAAAAGAGAGAAGATTATGAATTGCTGGCTCCGGCCGGCAGTTATGAGTCATTAACGGCAGCCATACAGGGCGGAGCCGACGCCATCTATTTTGGGATCGAGCAATTGAATATGCGCGCCCGTTCTTCTGCTAATTTTACGACGGAAGATATTCCGGCTATTGTATCTCAGGCAGGCCAGCATGGAATGAAAACCTACCTGACCGTAAATACCGTGGTCTACAACCACGAATTGATTCAGATGCGACAGATCATCGATCAGGCCGAAAAGCATGGCATTACAGCAATCATTGCGTCAGACCAGTCCGTATTGCAGTACTGCAACAGTATCGGAGCCAGGGTACATCTGTCGACCCAGCTGAATATCAGCAATATTGAGACCCTTAAGTTCTATGCAAAATTTGCGGATGTGGCTGTTCTGGCCAGGGAACTGGACCTGGAACAGGTAAAGGAGATGGCTTCAGCCATTACCCTGGAGGGAATTACCGGACCTTCGGGAGAACCGTTCAAAATTGAGATGTTTGCCCATGGGGCGTTGTGCATGGCCATCTCAGGAAAGTGTTACCTCAGTCTGCATGAACACAACCAGTCGGCCAACCGGGGGAACTGCTATCAGGTATGCCGCAGGGGATATACTGTGACCGATAAAGAACGTGAGGTGGAGCTGGATATTGACAATGAATATATCATGTCACCCAAAGACCTGAAAACCATTCATTTTCTAAATAAGATGATGGACGCAGGGATCTCCATTCTCAAAATTGAAGGAAGGGCCCGTTCAGCGGAGTATGTGAAAACAGTAATTTCCTGTTACAATGAAGCCATTCACGCATACGTAGATGGCTTCATTGTAACAGGAAATTACTGTTTTCACATACTCCGCTGAACGGGCCCTTCCTTCAATTTTGAGAATGGAGATACCTGCGTCCATCATCTTATTTAGAAAATGAATGGTTTTCA
>PVMS01107602.1_pt1 | contig 14434 bp, 11 predicted proteins | sample 1853461 | NCBI WGS metagenome assembly PVMS01 (sample SAMN08582032, study PRJNA380276) | Marine sediment metagenome, whole genome shotgun sequencing project. | isolation source: ocean sediment barecode stripped | collected 2017 | reverse complement strand
TCCAGTTAGCCGCTGATCAGGGACTTGCCGACGCCCAGTCCAACCTAGGTGGTGCTGTGCATAGGCATTTCTTTGTTCAGCGGATAACTTTAACCACTTGAGTGCATTCTTGTAATCCTGAGTGACACCTAGCCCCTCCCGATACATCACACCTAGGTTGGACTGGGCGTCGGCAAGTCCCTGATCAGCGGCTAACTGGAACCATTTGGCCGCAGGAGTGTAGCTCCTTTTGACGCCTTTACCAAAGTAGTGCATCCAGGCTAAATTGAACTGGGCATCGGCCATGCCCTTTTCGGCAAGCGGCTTCCATTCTTTTATCGCGGTCGCATAGTCTCCACTATTGTAGGCCTCCAAACCGGTAGCAAAGTGAGCATTCACAGCGGTAACAAACAGGAATAATAGTAGAATGGGAAATGCGAGGAATCCTTTCATCCAACCATAATGCCAGCGGGTTGAATTAAAGTAAAACCCACTGAGAAGCCGAAGTCTCAACAGGGGGAAATGAAGTTACCCTCAGCCATCCTTAGCAAGTGCCGGGTAACTATGCCAAATAGTTTAATGGTGTGATATAGCGTAGGGCATGAGGTTTCGTAGGGCTGGGATTACAAGGCGTATTATCATTTAGCGTTAGTCATACCCAACATTATCAAATAAAGGTTATCTCATGCATTCGGTATAGGTGAATCTAATTCATCCAGCACATGAATTATATGCATTTGCGTTAGGACTACCTGGATGTATAGTCATCCCAAGCGCAATCAATAAGCGCGCTCTTACCACTCAGGGCTGACGGCCACCCTTCTATAAGCTGCTCATTGCAGCGACCGCCTAACTACAACAAAGGGAGTAAATCCAATGTCAATCGAAGATTCGATCAGAGATACCGATGCCCGGTTTGCCGAAGCGTTTAATCGTGGCGATTTAGCTACGGTCGTCGCCCTTCACAGTGCCGACGCATTACTTTTGGGTCCAGATAGTCCGGCAGAGAGAGGTGGACAGGCAGTAGAGGAAGGTTATAAGGAGATGATGGACGCCGGATGGAAGAATATCGAGTTTGGCTCAGTCCAGATAGATTCCGGTGGAGACGTGGGTTATCACGTCGGCACATTTGCCGCCGATGCTCCAACGGAAGATGGTTCGGATCAAAGACTCACAGGAAAGTTCCTCGATATTTATAAGCCCGACGCAGACGGTACCTGGAAAATACATGTGACCATGTTCAATTTCGACGCACCGGTATCGGAATAGGGACCACCAGCAATAATGCAACTCTAAAACCAAGTATGGAACAGGTACCAAATTTAGCCCACCAAGGGGTAGCATTGGCAAGATAGAAAACCCCCTGTTTTTGGTGTTTCTCTGTTGAGTATTCCGTATAAATTTCCGTACAATCTTATATCAATTTTTTAACTCATTGATAATAATGAATAAAGTTGAATATTAATGCTTTGTAATACCACCTTAAACAGGTAGTTGGGCGATACGAGGCCGAACCGGGCATTGAAATATATGGACCTGGAGTTGGGCTAGACCTGACACCCTACTATTCACACAGTCTCGCAATTGATCTCGAAGAGTCTATGGGTAATGCCGTGTTTCGACAGAATTTGCAGATGATTGCACACGCCCGGCGACGTTAAACCAGTAATCTCGGTATCGCGAACGCGCAATCGGGACCTGGAATTAAGCTCCCTGTTGGCAACAAACGGGACACTCTTCATCTCTCTAATTTTCGGACATCGATATACCGGCGGTATCCGGTGGTGGTGGATCAGGTTCTTTTTTACCCGAACCGATATCGGCGCCGACAGGTGCAACATCCAGATCCGAAATATCTATAGCTGGAGCTGCAACTTGCTTAATTTCATCCTGCATATCACTACCAACGGGAGCGACGGTAGCCGGCAGATTTTCAATTTGATCGCCGGTAATACCGAGCGGATCGGTATTGGGTGGTGGCGCATCTCCAGGGTCTGCGGAGGTGGCTGTCCTTGCGGGTGTCGCCGGAGGAGCCTTTGATGCAGCTGGTGGAGGCGATTTTGGTTTTGGATTCGAGTTGGAAGCCGCCTTGCCACTTGAAGAAAGGGACCTTACTTCGCATTCAGCGCCCGCCCGTTTTAGTGCAGCATGAAATTTAATCGCGGTCTGCTTATCGATATTTTTCTTGATGACAATGCGTTTGCCGGAAAATAATTGCGTCAATTTGGATTCGTCCGCCTTAAACATCCCACCGAGCCTGGCTTTTACTTCACCCAGGTCAGCGCCGTCGCTAATTTTTCCTGAAAATGCCACTTCGTATAATTCGTCACTCATGTCATGATACCTCTGTGCAATTCCTGCACTATACTTTTATCACCGAATTTCTTTAGTATCCTCCTAATTTTAGACCAATTTTTTGACCCTATGAGTAAAAACACGGAAATTACCCGTCTCACCCCGCACGGCCAAATGGAAATTCTTTCACAGCTGGAGGTGAATCAGCTCAAACAGGATAGCGAACACGATAGCAGTTACGATATTTATCGGCGCTGCTCCCTGGCGGTACTTAATGTCGGCAGCACAGTCGACAATAGCAAGCAGGTACTCGAGCAATACAAGGATTTCAATATTCGTGTGGTACCCCAGGAACGGGGTATTAAGCTCGAGTTCGAGAATGCGCCGGAAAGCGCGTATGTCGATGGTCAGGTAATTACCGGCATTCAGGAACAGTTATTTTCAGTCTTGCGCGATATCGTCTATATCAAAAACCAGATCGAAACCAATCAAATTTTTGACCTGGCTAAGCAGGAGGGTATCACTAATGCAGTATTTCATATCCTACGAAATGCCAAGGTTCTGATACCTGAAACCGAGCCAAACCTGGTGGTATGTTGGGGTGGTCATTCGATCGGTCGCGCCGAATACGACTATACCAAGCAAGTTGGATACGAACTTGGCCTGCGTGGCCTGAACATTTGTACCGGCTGTGGCACCGGGGCGATGAAAGGTCCGATGAAAGGGGCAACTATCGGTCATAGCAAACAACGCACCTATAGCGGGCGCTATATCGGAATGAGCGAACCCGGCATAATCGCCGCCGAATCACCAAACCCAATCGTCAACGAACTGGTTATCATGCCTGACATTGAGAAAAGACTGGAGGGTTTCGTGCGTAGCGGACATGGGATTATTGTATTTCCCGGTGGTGTTGGGACCGCCGAGGAAATTCTGTACATCCTCGGGATATTACTCAATCCGGCAAATCGTGACCTGCCCTTCCCACTCATTTTCACCGGGCCTGAAAGCTCAAGGGATTATTTCGAGATGATCGACCAGTTTGTGAAACTCACCCTCGGTCGCGAAGCCCAGCAACTTTATAAAATCATAATTAGCGACCCGGTAACAGTGGCCCGGGAAATTACCACCGGTATAGAAATGGTAAGAAACTTCAGGCGCGATAATAGCGATGCTTACTACTTTAACTGGATACTCGAAATTGATCAGGAGTTTCAAACACCATTTCACCCGACCCATGAAAACGTTGCCCGGTTAAATCTCGATAGCGGCTTACCAAAACACCAACTGGCCGCATCATTGCGTCAGGCATTTTCAGCTATCGTCAGCGGCAATATTAAAGAAAATGGCATTCGTGCGATCGAACAATACGGCCCGTTTGAAATTCGCGGTGAACAAAAAATTATGCGCTCGCTCGACGACCTGCTCAAATCTTTCATACAACAGGAACGAATGAAAATCTCCAGCAGTCGCTATTCACCCTGTTATCAAATTATTGACCAATAATTTCGACTATAATGCGTCGAAAATTTATCCGATTACCAGATGAGTATACTTAAATCCATTGCTATCAAGACGAAGCCACGGGCTGCCATGCTGCAACGTGATCACACCGGGTTCGATTCGGGTTGGAGATCAGGTCGAAATTGATTGAATCCGCCGCCGTTCATCCCGGATACCGGCAATACAATAAGAACTCACACACAACAGCACTATTCCACTGCCGATAAATGTCAACAGACTTGGCTGTTCGCCAACGCCATACCAGACCCAGATCGGGCCGAGTATTGACTCGGTCAGGGCAAACAAGGCCACTTCGGAAGCCATGATATAACGCGTGGCGATGGTGAAGCACATAAAGCCGATACCAAACTGTATCCATCCCATTAATAAAGCAATCACCAGATCGTGATTCGATATTACTAAATCATCAGCGAATATGCCGCCTACCGCTGCCATAACCACCCCCCCCAGGCAGGTGGCAGGTAGCATATCGACTTTTTGACGGCCTCGCACAAGCAGTAAAAATATAACAAATGAGGCGACAACGAATAACGCGGCAATATTACCCAGCCATCTACCCTCGATAAGCCCATCGGCAAACATCAAGCCTATGCCAGTTAGCGATATTAACATTGCGATAATACCGAACCTCGAGGTTTTCTCACCCAGTATTAACCAACCGACGAGGGCAGTCGCGAGCGGCGATGCCCCGATAATAAATAACGCGTTGGCCACCGTGGTTAACAAGATCGCGAATATATAGGCAACCGAACCCAGGCCCAATGCCAGCGCTGCCCACAAGCCGGGATTGCCGATCGCCCGAAACGCATCCAGGGTGCCCTTGCGATATTTCAACAATAACACCAGGAAAAGCATAAACGAGAAAGCAAGACCGCGATAAAACAGGATTTGCCAACCACTCGCCGATTCGATATTACGTAGCATGATTCCAGACAGGCTCAGGAACACGCCACCTATAATGACCAGACCTGCACCGAGGGCGTATCTACGCTCCATGGATTACCTTAACGACCGAATACAGGCCGATTAACCACGAAATTACGGTTATCAATGGAAAAATCTAGTTGATTATCAATCCGGAATCCTGACAATTGCCCGACCCCGGATCTTGCCGGCGAGTATATCTTCGGCTGCCTGCGGTAGGTCAGCAAAATCGAGATCAAAGGACAACTCTTCGAGCAGCTTCAGGTCCAGATCCTGTGCCAGTCGACCCCAGGCCTGGCCACGTTTATCGAGAGAAACCATTACCGAGTCGATCCCGTACAGGGTGATACCGCGTAATATAAACGGTGCCACCGAAGTCGGCAATTCGATCGACTCAGCCAGCCCGCAAGCTGCTACGGCCCCACCATATTTAACCTGGCTTAACACATTTGCCAGGGTATTACCGCCAGCCACATCGATAGAACCGGCCCATAGTTCCTTGTACAGGGGCCTGGCCTTTGCGGCGAAATCCGCTCGATCGAGAACGTCCGCCGCACCGAGCCTGAACAAATAATCTTTTTCCTCCATACGCCCGGTAATTGCCACTACCCGATAGCCCAGCTTATTCAATATCGCTACGGCGACACTGCCGACGCCACCCGATGCGCCAGTAACCAGGACATCGCCATCGCCAGGCCGTATACCGTGATTTTCGAGGGCGATGATGCACAGCATCGCCGTATATCCAGCGGTACCTATGGCCATTGCCTGTCGAGTATCGATTTCACCGGGCAGATGCACCAGCCAGTCGCCTTTGACGCGTGCTTTTTGCGCGTAACCACCCGAGTGCACTTCACCAACACCGAAACCATTCAGTACAACCCGGTCTCCGGCCTTGAAATTACCATGTTCAGAAATTAATACCGTCCCTGCAAAATCGACACCCGGTGTCAGCGGAAATGTGCGCACCACCCCGGATTTTCCGGTTAAAGCGAGACCATCCTTGTAATTTAAAGTCGAATATTCAACCTTGACGGTAACATCCCCATCCATCAGATCGGCATCGTCAAGCTGCTTCAGCTCGCAGGTTTGGCCAGCTTCAGTTTTATTGATTTGATAGGCTTGAAATTGATTAGACATAACAGCTCCCGGGGAAAATTAAACGATAGTATTTGCATGGCAAATACTTGTCAAAACAAATAGGATACAATCGCCACGATCGATCAGAAACCTAATAAACTACGAGACTTAACAATGGTTAATTCAGGTAAAATTCAATTTCTATGATGAATTACCTGAACAAATCCATAATCCTGATCCCATTATTGTTATTTGCCTGTTCGTCTGCAGATTTACAAAGATCTGTCGACCTTCTGGCGGAATTTCAACCAAAGCCGTTGAGCAGGAGCGAGGTCGCAGCTGGGCTCAAAAGCGCCCTGGTACAGGGTATTTCAAAAGGCTCGGCGCAGGCGTCAAAACTGGATGGCTATTATAAAAACCCGGCGCTTAAAATTCCATTTCCACCCGAGCTACGAAAAGTCGAGAAGACATTCAGGAGAATAGGTCTTGGATCAGAGGTTGATAAATTCGTACGTCAACTGAACCGGGGTGCTGAAAGAGCCGCCGTGCAAGCAAAACCTATCTTTATTAATGCGATTAAATCGCTGACCATCGAGGACGTTTTTTCTATCCTGAACGGCGAACCGGATGCAGCCACCCAGTATTTAAGGAGGGCCACGTTTACTTCTTTGAGGTCAAGATTTTTACCGGTCATTGCCAGGTCGCTGGATGAAGTGAAAGCCACCCGCTACTACGATGACATAATCAACCGATACAATAAAATTCCGCTGGTGAACAGGATAAACCCCGATCTCGATGCCTATGCGACCGACCGGGCCATCGACGGACTGTTTTTACTGGTGGCAAGAGAAGAAGCTAATATCCGGGCAAACCCGGTAGCTCGCTCGACCGATTTACTAAAACGAGTATTTGGTAGCCTGGACGGTTAAACCCGACAGGCTTCTGATTTTTTTAACACAATCGAAACGGAGAACGCATTGAAGTCGATCGTCACCTTTCTGTCGCTACTTGCTATCGGATATCTATTAATAGTCGCACTGGTTTATTTCCGGCAACGCAGCATGCTGTTTTACCCTGTCCCCGCCAGGGAGGGAATCGTGCAGGAATCGATTAGTTTCAAAAACAGGGATATTTTTCTGCATGGATGGATATTGAACAAGGGGCGGACGAAGGCGATTGTTTATTTCGGCGGCAACGCCGAGGATATCACCAATAATATCGATCTGTTCAAAGACCTGTTCAAAAATTATACGGTCTATCTGATCGATTATCGGGGTTATGGTAATAGTCAGGGGACGCCAACCGAGCAGGGGTTATTTTCTGACGCTATCGCGGTATACGATCAAATCCAGACGCTGCACCCCTCTATAAGCCTGATGGGTAGAAGTCTCGGCAGCGGCGTCGCAGTGTATCTCGCTTCAAAACGCGATATCGAACAGCTATTTTTGCTCACACCATACGACAGTATTGCCGAACTCGCACAGACACACTATCCCTATTTGCCCGCTCGCTACCTGGTCAAAGATCGATTCGACTCGATCACCTACGCCAAAAACATCAAAGTGCCTGTTTTAATTATTGCAGCTGAGCTGGATCGGGTGGTCCCGTATAAACACGCCGAGAAGTTGCGAGACCAGTTTACCCGGGCCCGGGTCAGTTATCATTTGATTGCAAGTGCCAGACACAATGACGTGACATCATTTCCCCCGCTATCGTGAAGTAATTGAGGCATTCATCGCGGCTTCACAATAGCAGGTATCTATCACCTCATACTCTCTACGGGCTAACGTGCCAGTGACTGATAGAGTTGGCATAGTACTTTAATAAATCGAGCGACTCTGGATTTGCCCTCAGCAGGTTCTCTTCAATTTCGATAAATCCCCTGCCTTCCAGCATTACCAATGCCGCGCTCAGTACACCTTCAAGCGCATTCGGCGCCATATCGATGGGCGCGCCTATTTCCTCAAGCTGGGCAATGCGTATCGAAGCCGCTGCCTTCAGATCCAGTTCACTTAACCACTCCGACTGATGTTCAAGTACAATTTCACTCATCATCGCAACCGGTAAAACCGGTATTACATCCGCGATCTCCTGCATCAGTCGATTACTTAGTCTCTGCACCTGTTCATAGCGCCTGGCTTGATCCATCTGACTTAAATCAATATTATTTTTCTCGCTATAGCGTCGCATCGAGATTGGGTTACCAAAATTCACACTCGCATAACCGAATCGCAACCAACGTTTATCACGGTTCATAAAAAGAGTTTTAACAAAAAATCGGCTGGTAGTTTTTAGCACGAACCAGAGGCTTCTTTTACCAGCGCCCGGATCAAGCTTACGCACCAGGGTCATATCTTCTATGACCCGGTCATAGTTGATTCCTACCGGTACAAATACTACATCGCGGTCGATATCCGCATGATAGTCGCGCAACATGTAATCGAGAAACCCCTGTTTCGGTTCGCGCAGCTTCCCGTCACGGGTCAGGCCACCCTCGAGAAATACCGCATGGCAAACACCCGCTCGTGTTGCCAGATTGACGTATCGTTCCAATACCCGTCGATACAGGGCATTACGTGAATTACGCCGCACAAAAAAGGCCCCCATTGATTTAACCAGTGTTTGTAGCGGCCAGATTCTGGCCCATTCACCGACTGCGTAAGAAAGGGCTGTTTTTTCTGCGACCAGGAAAGACACCAGAATATAATCCAGGTTGCTACGATGATTCATCACAAATACTACGCTGGCATCCGGCGAAATCTTTTTCAGTCCCTCGTCGTCATAAAAACCAACACGTACCCGATATAACATTCTGCCTATTGATTTGGCCAGCCAGTAGCCAAAGCGAAAATAGACATAGGCATTGAACGATGGCGCGATTTCTTTGGCGTATCGCAGTACCTTCGCCTGTACCACCTCCTTTGGCATCGCGTGTTCCCTGGCATACTCCTTGATTGTCTCAGTGATCTTGTCATCGAACACCAGCTGGTCGATCAAAGCCTGCCTGCGGGTGAGTTGAAATGGCCTGATTTCTATATCGAGCCGGGTATTAACCTCCTCAATAACACGATTGACTCGACGACGCAGATACCAGCGAAACCCGGGGAGCAAAATACGATCCAGGATCAATAACACGGCGGTTAAAATTAGTAGAGCGAATATCCAGGTCGGCAGGGTTATAGAGCTTTCCATCACTACTGCAGTTTCAAAGCGAAAATGATGGAATTGGCAAATCGCGAAGCTGTAATCGCTGCAAGCACTCCACGGGTAATCGCCAGTATTTGTCTAAAATCATCTGGGTAACCCTGGACTCGTTGTTGTCACAATGTAACGAAGATCCCCAGAGTAACAACATTAGGATTTTCTGACTACTCCTAATAGAGGTGACCAGACACCAGGTCAATCCGATCGACGAGAGTAGATCTCCCCACAGTGAGAAAATCGGCGGGCGTAGCAGTGAAGCTAGTGAGAATTGCGGACTAGGATATTCGGTTTTTAAGGTGGGCTTTGATTCCGGCAAACACCGCATTTGCCAATTTTTGTTGATGTTTGCTACTGCGTAATTTTCTTTCTTCCCTGGGATTAGAGATAAATGCAGTTTCAATTAGAATTGATGTCATATCGGGCGCTTTGAGTACCGCAAAGCCAGCTTGTTGCACCTGTTTATTATTTAGCTTCGATACCTTACGCAAATTTTTCAGTACATTAGAACCAAATTGCAGACTATCCTGTATGGTCGCTGTTTGAGACAGGTCAAGTAATACCGAGGCAATCAAATCGTCTTTGTCGGCGAGGCTAATGCCACCGATTAGATCAGAAGCATTTTCCTTTTCGGCTATTCGTCGTGCCGCCTCGGTACTGGCACCGTTGAGTGATAATGCATAGACCGAAGCACCTTCGGCTCTCGGGCTTCTAAATGAATCAGTATGGAGTGAAATAAATAAATCAGCCCGATTATCGCGTGCCTTTTTTACACGGTTTCGCAATACTACAAACTGGTCTCGATCACGCGTCAGAATAGCCTTATATCCCGGCTCACGATTGATCAGGACTTTCATCTTTTTTGCTACTGCCAGCGTAATATCTTTTTCACGCGTACCTTTCCTGCCGACCGCACCGGGATCACGTCCGCCATGTCCCGGATCGATTGCGATAATAAATTCTTTTTTCTTCTTTTGCCTTTGCTGCTGACTGGTAATTATCGGTGTTGGACTCAGATTAGTCGCGTGTAAGTCGACCACCAGGCGATGTCCCGATTTGCCATCAGGCTTGAGAAAAAAACTACGCGGCCGCACACTATTTTTTAAATCCAGCACCACTCTGAGTGTATCCGAACCCCGCTTAGCCGAACGTATACCGCGCATTAGATTAGTATTTTGCTTAAGAACGATCAGGGCGCTACTTTCACGCGTGCGTTTCAGATCTATGACGATACGTCGGGGATTATCCAGGGTGAATAGTTTGTGTTCAGTACCAGTCGAAAGATCGAATACCACGCGGGTATGACTATCGGAGGTCTGTGATACACGAATGCCGGTTAACGCTGCGGAACTCTTTGCGAATGTAGTTTTATGGCCTGCCAGTAACACGAGCGCTGCGCCGTAACGAGCTACTCGTTTTAGAAAACCGCGCCTTGTTGTCGAAAATGGATCCATAGGTCCGGGGAGTGAGTACTTTTCGCCAATAGGAAGACTCTATTTATAGTTAATCCAGGTCGAAAAATCAACCTTTTTCCTATATTTATTAATTAGATAGTGGGTTTATCTAGAATTTTACTGAGGAATTACAGCAGCGACCAGGCGTCTTCCCCAGTCATCACTCGATTTAAATTCAAGCAGGCGTCCATCTACATCGTATTCAATGCCAATTTCGAGACCAATACCCGTTAGATAACCCTCGGCCCGTTCTGGCCACTCGATAAAGCACACCGTTGTCGAATTGAGATAATCTCGGTAGCCCAGATATTCAAGCTCCTCACCGTCCGTTAGCCGATAAAGATCCAGATGAGCAATGCAAAAATGATCAAACTCGTAGTATTCAATCAGGGTATAGGTTGGGCTTCGAACCCCGCTACTCACCCCTAACGATTCGAGTGCGCCGCGTACCAACGTCGTTTTTCCGCTACCCAGGTTGCCGCGTAACGCAATAATGCCACCCGAATTACAGGCTGCAATCAAGTCAGCACCAAGTTGACGCATCTGCGCCTCATCCTTGATTAACATAAACTGCGTCGCGATTCGCGCAGCTGCTTCACTATACGGGGGATACGCTGCACAATATCACTGGCGATCAGTCCACTCTCGTCATTATGCGCGGTATAGTCCTCGGCACATAGCGCGTGAATTAAAACGCCGGTTCGAGCGGCTTCAAAAGCAGTCAGTCCCTGTCCCAACAGCGCGGCGATTAAACCGGCAAGCACATCACCCATACCTGCAACAGCCATGCCCGGATTGCCCCTCACATTGATCTCTGCCATCGATCCGGCTTTCTGAATAATGCTTCCGCTACCCTTCAATACACTCACGACATCGAATTTATCGACCAGCAGCTGGCTCGCGCTTAATCGGTCAAGTTGAATCTCGGTCGAAGTCGTCGACAGCAATTTAGCAGCTTCACCCGGATGGGGGGTAATGACAACCTGCTCTGGTTTACACGCCATAAGGAAATCGGACTCGAGCGCGCTGGCATCGACGACCATCGGTTGCTTGCATTTCAGTAGTTTTGCCAGGCAGATTTTTGCGGCGTCGCTTTGACCCAACCCTGGACCGACCACGATCACGGTTGCCAGAGCCAACCTGGCATCAATATCGTCCCAACCCTGTACCATAAGCTCGGGAATAGCCGATAATTCATGAGTACATTGCGGATGCACCAGTACACTGACCAGGCCCGCACCACCACGCAAAGCCGCCTGTGCGGCGAGCGAAGCCGCACCTGTCATGCCCTGATCACCACCAATAATCAATACGTGACCGAATTTATTTTTGTGCGAATTTCGCTTGCGTTTAGCTGGTAGCATAACATTGCATTGATCGAGCACAGACAGGGTCGGTGTTACGCTTTTTCGGGTTTGCGAAGAAACCCCCAGATCATCAACTAGCAGTTCACCGCAATAATCGGGGCCATCAGCCAGATATTGACCCACCTTGGCTGCAATAAAGCTAACCGTAAGATCAGCTTCGACGGCGCAAGGCTGGGCAATGCCGGTATTCGCATTCAGGCCCGATGGAATATCGATCGCAACACGAACCGCATCGGCGCGGTTGATCTGTTGAATCAGCGCCTGCCAGTCCTGGTCCAGATCTCGGCTCAATCCGATACCCAACAGACCGTCGACGATGACCTCGCCAGAAATTTCCTGCTGAATCGATTCGATCATTTCTGCGCCACTTTGCTGCCAGATTTTGCAAAAGTGCGCGGATGGTTGTGACTGTCTAGCGAGATCTCCGCGGACAATGAGCTGAACCTTTTTTCCCTGCCGGTGCGCCAGGATGGCAACGACAAAGGCATCACCCCCATTGTTACCCGCGCCGGCAAAAATCGTGATTCGAGTTAATTCGGGCCAACGATTTGAAATTTCATACCAGACTCGCTCGCCTGCACGCTGCATCAGGCTGATTTCTGACAAGCCATCGCTTTCGACTGCGGCCCTGTCCAGTTGATAAACGGATTCTACATTGAACAATAACATGGGTATTTTATACATCAGTGATGGCACTAATGAAAGCGCTTTGCAGTATAGCTGCGTATAGATTTCGTTGCGTATCGCGGTTCGACTGTTTGATATACTCACGCGATCATTACTTCGAGTTTTCCGATGGCTAAACCTTCCACAGGGTATCATGCAGGCTCAGATAAAGAGTTGCGTTCACGTGTAAAACTGCTCGGTAAACTACTCGGTAATGTACTACTCAAGCACGAAGAACCCGAAGTATTCCACGCGGTCGAAGCGTTGCGAACCGGTTTTATTCAGCTTCGCAAGCGCAATAACGAACCCAGGCGCCGGTCTCTGATTAATTTAATCGAAAATCTGCAACCTGACACCATCAATCAGGTAATCCGGGCCTTTACGATTTATTTTAACCTGGTCAATATTGCCGAGGAAGATTTCCTCCATCGTCAACGCAGAATTTCAGTACAAAAGAAAGGCCATGCCACCTGGACCGGTTCATTTCACCACACCCTGGAGGAATTTCAGCAACAGGATATCAGCCGCGAAGAATTACAGCTTCTGCTCGACAACCTGTCCTATACCCCGGTATTTACCGCCCATCCAACCGAATCCAAACGAAGCACCATCATGCAATTACAACGCGCCGTATTCACCATCATCGATCAGTTGACCGACCCCCGTCTGGGTCAGTTCGAACGTGACGATCTGGTGGAGGCACTGCAATCACAAATCGAAGTCCTCTGGCTCACCAACGAACTACGAGGCAGGAAACCCAGTGTCATAGACGAGATCAAACTCGGTTTGCATTATTTTCAACGCAGCCTGTTCGAAGCAATCAAACTCGATTACCGGCACCTGGAAAGAGCTATTATGCAGACCTATGGCGAAGATGACATCGGTAATCCGGTTGCCAGGGTACCCAGCTTTATCCATTTCGGTTCCTGGATCGGCGGTGATCGCGATGGCAATCCATTTGTCACGGCCGACATTACACGCACTGCTCTTAGAATGCAGGCCGAGGAAATCCTGATTGAACATGTACGCCTGGTTCACCATCTCACCCAGGTGCTGACGATATCGACTCGATGGTGTACTCCCACTGAAGCTTTCATGCTAAAGCTGCACGACGACGAAACCATGGGTGTGACAGCTTTTGACGAACGCCGTGACCAGTTTGAAGACGAGGTCTACCGACGCAAGCTTTACCACATGCATTACCGGCTTAAAAAAAATCTCGCGGTGATCAGAAACAATCTACGCGGTACGAAAACACCTGATAGCCATCACGCCTACGCCGACGAATCCGAATTTCTCGACGACCTCTATTCGATTCGCGATTCACTCATCAGTCATGGTGAATACTCGACTGCCAATGGGGATTTAAAAGATGTGATTCGTATCGCTGAGACCTTTGGCTTTCATATGGTGAAACTCGATATCCGCCAGGAATCTGCTCGCCATACGCTCGCGATCGAGGAAATTACCGCACTCGCTAATCTCGGCAATTACACCGAGATGGACGACCGACAACGCCTCGAATTTCTCGCCAGGCAAATAGATTCAGATCATCATCCAGTGATCGACCCTGGCAAATTATCCGATGACAGCAGGCAAACGCTGGAAATCTTCCAGGTTATTTTCGAGATGCGCAAGGAAATTAGCGAACACTGCATCGGCAGTTATGTCATTTCGATGACTCATACCGCCAGCCATATCATGGAAGTAATGTACCTGGGTTATCTCGCAGGCCTGGTTGGCAAAGCCGGCACTGAATATTATTGCAGCCTGGAAATTGCGCCATTGTTTGAAACCATCAACGACCTTGGCCACATCGACCTGGTACTCGACACACTGTTGCATAACCCGGTATACAGAGAATTATTGTCGATCAGCGGCGGCGTACAGGAAGTGATGCTCGGATATTCCGATTCGTGCAAGGACGGCGGCATTATGTCGGCT
>PVMS01063853.1_pt1 | contig 14437 bp, 18 predicted proteins | sample 1853461 | NCBI WGS metagenome assembly PVMS01 (sample SAMN08582032, study PRJNA380276) | Marine sediment metagenome, whole genome shotgun sequencing project. | isolation source: ocean sediment barecode stripped | collected 2017 | reverse complement strand
ACTACCTCTCAACTTGCGATACCAGTAGACGTATACTAAAAGAGTTAAATCTTTCAGACGGTTTTATAAAACAAGACATTAAGAAAGATGCCCTGAAAATAGAGGATTTAGAAATTTTGTATTAGTTGGCTTGAAGTTATGAATCCTTGCTTAATAAACGATCGCGATTGTATAATGAAAGAGGATTGAAAAATAAAAACTTAACCGAAAATGATTATAAAAAACTATTGTTAGAACATTACACTTTTTTAAAAAGACCTGTTCTTATAAATAATAAAGAAGTATTTATAGGAAACAGCAAAAAAGTGGTTAGCACTGCAAAAGAATCGCTTTTATAATTATTTTATCATTATTTTTGATTTCATTTTAAAAACCTATGAATAAATATTTGTTCTTTTTTTTATTCCTTATTGGTTTTAGTGGATTCGCGCAAAAAGATTCCCTCAAACTTAAAAACAATGATATCATTGTTGGTGAATTAAAATCCCTAATAAATGGGATTATTACTATTAAGACTTCCTATAGTGATAAAGATTTTAAAATAGAATATAAAGAGATTAAGGAAATCTATCTCAATCAAACATTTTTAATCTATTTATCAGGGGGAAGTCATTATTTAGGAAAAGTAAAGTCGGTTAGCCCTGGAATAATTTTAATTGATAGTGAGGGTGTAATCACTTTTGAAACAAAAATTCAAAATTTAATTAATTTAAAGCCAATTGACAATGAGTTTTGGAGTCGGTTTACTGCAAATATCGATTTTGGATTAAATGTTACAAAGGCTAATAATTTTAATCAATTCACAATTGCTTCCAATTTTAATTATACAGGTGAATTCTGGAATGTTAACGCTGGATATAGTACTCTTCTGGCCAATCAAGATAATGTAGAGGAAATTAAAAGAGTAGAATGGAATACTGAAGTCCAGAGATTATTAAGAAATGAACTCTATGCTTTGATAGAACTTTCTTTTCTATCCAATACTGAGCAAGCGCTTAAAGGAAGAGTTATTACTCGTGGTGGATTTGGTAAATTTGTTATTACTTCAAACAGACTTTATTTAGGAGTAAATATTGGAATCAACTATAATATTGAAACCTATTTTGATGAGTCTTTAGATAAGAATTCTACAGAGGCATTTATCTCATCTGAATTTAATATGTTTGGATTTGGTGACTTTAGATTAAAAACAAATCTTACAGCATTTCCAAGTTTGTCGGAAAATAAAAGGTTTAGATTGGATTATAATTTAGATCTAAAATATGATCTTCCACTTGATTTTTACATAAAATTCGATTTTGCACTTAATTTTGATAACCAACCTGCAGTTGATGGAAATGAATATGATTATATTTTTAATAGCGGCTTTGGATGGGAACTAAAATAATACTATAAAAACATCCATGGATAAAAGGGCTCTTGCATTACTTGCTGCAACCATTGCTAGTATTATATATGGAGTAAACCATACCATTGCAAAGGATTTAATGCCAGAGGTAATTCAACCTTTTGGATTTATATTTTTAAGAATAAGCGGTGCTGCAATCTTATTTTGGTTACTTAGTTTTTTTTTTCCTTCTGAAAAAATAAATCGCAAGGACTGGATTCGAATTATCGCCTGTGCTTTTTTTGGAATGACACTCAATATGCTCATGTTCTTTAAAGGATTAAGCTATTCTACTCCTATAAACAGTTCGGTAGTAATTACAATAGTTCCCGTTTTATTATTGGTCATGTCTGCGCTCTTTTTAAAAGAAAAGATTACCTGGAGAAAAACCATAGGGATTGGATTAGGTTTTGTTGGAACATTAATACTTATATTATTCGGACTGAAATCACAAGTCAACGCCCCTAATATTCCCTTGGGAAATGTCTTATTTATTATCAATGCTATTTCCTATTCTACTTATTTAATTATAGTGAAGCCATTAGTATCAAAATATAGTTCCATCACATTGATGAAATGGTTTTTCTTATTTGCATTTATTATTAATATACCTATCGGTATAAATGAGTTTTTAGAAGTGGAATGGTCTCAGATTTCAAATATCAACATTGGAAAACTGGTATTTGTAGTAATAGGCACCACATTTTTCACTTATTTATTCAATGTTTACGCACTAAAACAATTACATCCTTCAACAATTGGAGCCTTTATATATTTACAACCCATCCTGGCAACCACTTTTGCAATTTTAGTTGGAGCAGATCAACTAACAACGTTAAGGGTTGGAGCTACAGCACTGATATTTTTAGTAGTTTTTCTTTCTACTCGTAAATCAAAAGCAACCTGATTTTATAGGTTCTTCGGGGTTTTTCTGTGTGTTCGGGTGTCCTCTTTTGTTAATGTTTTAAAATCGGCTGTTTTATCTAATTGATTTAGTGCCGAAAAAAGAGCTTCCGGCAATTCTCTTAATTTTCGGGTTTTTAAATCTATCCAACCTCCCATCATATCACATCGAGCCATGTTTTTACCTTCGCTATTATAAAAGTTATGCTGAAATTCAAAATACATTCCACCTTCCGAAATCCCTTTCAACTCAAGCGAAACACGGACAGGCTCTCCTGGGAATATTTCGTTGAAGTAAAACATATGCTCATCAAAGACTACAGGACCAATATTATGTTTAATCATATTTGATTGATTAAACCCTTTTTCCATCATAAAGCTCAAACGGGTATGACTCATATAATTTAAATAAGTGCTATTTGCCAAATGGCGATTGGCGTCTAAATCGTTCCAGCGAACTTCAAACTCTTTTATATACATTTTTTAAAATTTTTTCAAAAGTAATTTACTTTTTAAAGTAATTTCATACTTTGCTGCGTTAAAATTTTTATTTTTTTATGCCTTTAATAAAAAGTGATTACAATCCGCCTTGGATTTTTAAAAATGGTCATTTCTCAACCATTTATTCCGCTAAGTTTCGCCCTAGTCATGTTTTAAAACAAGAACGTGAACGGATTACCCTTTCAGATGGAGACTTTATAGATATTGATTGGTCTTTTTCAAAAATCCAAAGAAACAAGGTTGCTATTTTGCTTCACGGATTGGAAGGAAATGCACAACGTAATTATATTAAAGGGATTGGAACCATGCTCATCAAAAATGATTGGGATGTAATAGGTGTTAATTATCGAGGCTGTAGTGGAGAAACAAACCTTACTTACCAATCTTATCATTCAGGAAAAACAGATGATTTAGCCGAAATAATAAAATTCGTTCTAGAAAAAGATAAGTATCAGGAGATCGTCCTAATTGGATTTAGTTTAGGATCAAATTTGCTGTTGAAATATCTTGGAGAAAGAGAATCTCTTCCAAAAGAAATTAAAAAAGGGATTGCTGTTTCAGTCCCTTCAAGCTTAAGAGGTTCATTAGAAAGCTTAGTGAAATTTGAAAATTGGTTGTATAGCAAAGCTTTTTTAAAAAGCTTACGGAATAAATACAAGCTAAAAATGCCATTATTCCAGGATAAAATGAATGAAACAGATTTAAAGAAAATAAAAACTCTTTTGGATTTTGACAACATCTATACCGCCAAAGCACACGGGTTTAAAGATGCTTACGATTATTATAAAATAAACAGTTGCAATCAGTTTTTATCCGCTATAAAAGTTCCTGTTTTTATTTTAAATGCTAAGAATGATAGTTTTCTTGATCAAGATTGTTATCCTTATAAAGCTGCCGAAAATTCAAAATACATCTATTTGGAAACTCCGCTTTATGGAGGTCATGTTGGATTCCATCAAACCAATAATCAATATTACAGTGAGAAACGAACAATTGAATTTTTAAGTAAATAACACCCCCCAATCTCAATTAATCATTATCATGCTACTCCCACTGTAATTTATTACCTTTGCCTATTAACAAAAATCTTTATATGATTCAATCAATGACAGGATATGGTAAGTCAGTCATTCAATTACCATCCAAAAAAATAACTGTAGAAATAAAATCGCTGAACAGTAAAAACCTAGACCTATACTCTAGAGTACCATCTTCCTATAAAGAAAAAGAACTAGAAATTCGGAAAATTATTTCAAAATCTCTTGTTAGGGGAAAAGTTGATTTTAATTTATTTGTTGAAATCACTGGAGAAGAAACCAGCACTAAACTAAATGAAGTAGTAGTAAAGCAATATATGGAACAACTTTCTAATGTAGTTGAAGGAGATGATGTAGAGTTGCTAAAAATGGCGATACGAATGCCAGATTCATTAAAAACAGAACGCAAAGAAATAGAAGAAACCGAATTCAATAGTATTATCGAAGCTATTGAAGAGGCCTTAATGTCTATCAATAAATATCGCTCTGATGAAGGAATCGTTTTAAAAGAAGACTTTGTAATGCGATCTAATATAATAGCTGAATTATTAGAAAAAGTGACTGCGATTGATAGTGATAGAATTTATATTGTAAAAGAGCGCCTACGTAAGGCTGTAAGTGATTTACAAGAAACTGTTGACGAGAATCGATTTGAACAAGAACTTATTTACTATCTGGAAAAATACGACATTACCGAAGAAAAAGTAAGACTTGAAAATCATTTAAACTATTTTAATGAAGCTCTTAATTCTACAGATTCCAACGGGAAAAAACTAGGCTTTATCTGTCAGGAAATAGGCCGAGAAATAAATACGATTGGATCTAAATCCAATCATGCTCCCATGCAACAATTGGTAGTTCAAATGAAGGATGAGCTAGAAAAAATTAAGGAACAATCTCTAAACGTTTTATAATGGCAGGAGGAAAACTCATCGTTTTTTCGGCGCCCTCAGGAAGTGGAAAAACAACCATTGTTCAATACCTTTTAAAACAAGAGGAATTGAATTTAGATTTTTCAATTTCAGCAACTTCCCGGGAAGCCCGAGGAGAAGAGTTTCATGGAAAAAATTACTATTTTATAAGTTTAAAAGAATTTAAACAACACATTAAAAATGGCGATTTTTTAGAGTGGGAAGAGGTGTATCGAGATAATTTTTATGGAACACTAAAGACAGAAATAGAGCGTATTTGGGCAAAGGGTAAAAATGTGATTTTTGATATTGATGTGGTTGGTGGCCTGCGAATTAAAAAGAAGTTTCCAAAAGAGACTTTAGCCGTTTTTGTAAAGCCTCCCAGTGTAGATGAGCTTAAGATTCGTTTAAAAAAACGAAAAACCGAAGATGAAGAAAAAATAAATATGCGGATCGCTAAAGCATCGGTAGAGTTGGTAACAGCACCACAGTTTGATTTTATTATTGAGAACAAACACTTGGATGTTGCCTTACAAAAGTCTAAAGAATTAGTGCTAAATTTCATTACAAAAGATGAAGCCTAAAAAAATTGGTTTATTTTTTGGCACCTACAATCCTATACATGTTGGGCACCTTATTATTGCAAATCATTTTGCTGAATTTTCAGATCTCGATGAGGTTTGGTTAGTCGTTACTCCTCACAATCCACATAAAAAAAGAAATACATTATTAGAAGACATCCACCGATTAGCCATGGTTCGTGTTGCAGTGGAAGACTATCCAAAATTAACGGCAAGTAATATAGAATTCGATCTTTGCCAACCAAATTACACAGTCAATACACTTGCTGTACTAGAAGAAAAACACCCAGAACATACTTTTTCATTGATCATGGGTGAAGACAATTTAAAGAGCTTTCATAAATGGAAAAATTATGAAGTGATTTTGGAACGGCATTCCATTTATGTGTATCCCCGAATTGATAGAAATTCTGATGATACAAATATCCATTCCCCCCTAGAGGAGGGATTAAGGGGGGTGTCTAGAATAAAGGCTCCAATCATTGAAATTTCTTCCACATTTATTAGAAAGAGTATTAAATCAGGTAAAAACATCCGCCCTTTATTACCTCAAAACGTTTGGGATTATCTGGATGAGATGAATTTTTATAAATAACTGTTTATGTCAGTTAGCTTGTAAGGAGTAGTAATATTCAGTATTTTTGAATTTCAGTTTTTATTCTATGATACATAAACCAAAGTTTGCCGTTTTCGGAGGAGGAAGTTGGGCTACTGCCATTGTGAAAATGCTTTGTGAAAACCTAGATGAAGTGGGTTGGTATATGCGAAGTTCTTTTGCCCTTGAGCATATTAAAAATGAAAAACGCAACCCAAATTATTTAAGCGATGTAGAATTTGATGTATCAAAACTAAAGCTAAGTAATGACATCAATGAGTTGGCGGATTATGCAGATTATTTAATCTTCGTGATTCCCTCAGCATTTTTACATGATGAACTAGCAAAATTAACTGTTTCTATTAAAGATAAAATTATTATTTCTGCTATAAAAGGGATTGTCCCAGAAAGTACTCTTATTGTAGGGGATCATTTTTTTACTCATCTCAACATTCCTTTTAAGAATATTGGGGTAATCACAGGGCCATGCCATGCAGAAGAAGTTGCTCTTGAACGCCTATCTTACCTTACCATAGCTTGTGCAGATGAAGAAAAAGCAAAATTAGTTGCCGATCATTTAAGTTGTGATTATATAAAATGCAAAATAAGTGAGGATATTATGGGTACTGAATATGCAGCCATGCTTAAAAACATTTATGCGATTGCTGCCGGGATTGCACATGGATTGGGCTATGGAGATAATTTCCAGAGTGTACTTATGAGCAATGCCATTCGCGAAATGAAAAAATATGTGAAGAAGATCTACAAAATGAAACGCGATATAAATGGATCTGCTTATTTAGGCGATCTATTGGTGACTGGCTACTCCACATTTAGTAGAAACCGAATGTTTGGAAATATGATTGGCAAGGGGTATACCGTAAAAAGTGCACAAATGGAAATGAGTATGATCGCTGAAGGATATTATGCCGCCAAAAGTGCCTACTTACTCAATCAGGATGAGGGGAAAAGAGCAAAAACTCCAATTATTGATGCGGTGTATAGTATTTTATATGAAAATAAAAATGCTAAAAAAGTATTTAAAGAACTAACGGATAAATTGGATTAATAATTAGCAATTACACAATCCTGCCCCATTAAATCTATAAATGATGCTTTCTCTTCTGAAATACTTTCAGGGTCGAAAAAAAAATTTCTATCAAACAACTTGCCTTCTGCAAAAAAAGTAACCAAGTACTCATTGGTGAATCCAAAAACGTCTTCTGAGATGTATTCAACTTTCGCAGCTGTATGTGGAGGAAGATCTCCTAATCCGTGACGTAATGTTGTGGTTTTTTTATCCTCTTTATTCCCACGAGACATGACTAATACAGTTTCAATGAAATCTTCTCGATTATTAATTAGATAGACATTCCAAGTCTGTGCAAGAAAATCTTTGTCCCATTCTTTGGCAGCAAGAATCTGAATGTTTTCAGCTAATGGAATTTCAATATCTTTTTTCATTAAAATCTACAAACTCTTAAACTGCTCTAAAAAACGAATATCATTTTCACTAAACATTCTAATATCTGGAATCTGATGAAGCAATAATGCGATTCGATCTATTCCCATTCCAAATGCAAATCCCGAATACATTTCAGGGTCAATATTACAGTTTTTAAGTACGTTAGGGTCTACCATTCCGCAGCCCATAATTTCTAACCATCCAGTTCCTTTGGTCATTTTATAATCGGTTTCGGTTTCCAGCCCCCAATACACATCTACCTCAGCACTTGGCTCTGTAAATGGAAAATAAGATGGGCGGAGACGGATCTTAGATTTCCCAAACATTTCGGTAGTGAAATACTGAAGTGTTTGCTTTAAGTCTGCAAAGCTAACACCCTTATCTACATACAATCCTTCAACCTGATGGAAGAAACAATGTGATCTAGCTGAAATAGCCTCATTGCGATATACTCTACCTGGTGAAATGGTACGAATAGGTGGTTTGTTGTTTTCCATATACCTAACCTGTACAGAAGATGTATGTGTTCTTAATAAAAGGTCAGGGTCTTTTTCAATAAAAAAGGTGTCCTGCATATCCCGCGCTGGGTGATGCTCTGGAAGGTTCAATGCTGAAAAATTATGCCAATCATCTTCGATCTCAGGGCCTTCAGAAACATTAAACCCAATTCTAGAGAAAATGTCGATAATCTTATTCTTCACGATAGAAATGGGATGTCGTGACCCTAAATTAATAGGTTCCCCAGATCTTGTTAGGTCTCCGTAAACACCTATAGACTCATTATTATCTGCCAAAGAAGTCTTTAAAGAATTCACCTTTTCCTGAGCAGCATTCTTTAACTGATTGATCGTTTGTCCAAACTCTTTCTTTTGTTCGATTGGTACATTTTTAAACTCAGCAAAAAAGTCATTAAGGAGTCCTTTTTTTCCTAAATATTTAATTCGGAACGATTCTACTTCCTCTTGAGACTTTGCAATAAATGCCTCAACCTCTGCAATATGTTCCTTTATCTTATTAATCATAAACAATAATCCTTCAAGGATGCAAAACTACGTTTTTACTATTTGTAGCACAACTAAAATGTTTGAAAATAGAAAGAAGCTAAACATTAGATGCTTAAAGTTGGTGTGATTTGTCTTTGTTAAGGAGCCCCGAAGTTTCGGGATGACTGATGCAATCTTAATAAGCGTAGGACAGAACATCAAGAGATTAATTGCTGCTCCCGAAGCTTCGGGACGTAAAGACGTAACATTCTAACTTACATATTTAAATAACTTCTTTTTTGTTTACTTCAATACATCCCAGAAAATTCGGGATACTCAGCAAACTTCATTGTTATTTTACTTCTGTCTTCCGTCTTCCGCTTCAATCGTTTTAAATTACTTCTTTCTCAATAAAATACTGCACAATGGCTTCTTTCATTAAAACACTTTGTTCTCCTGCTTTTAGGGGCGGTAATTTCTCTAATACTTTATAATGAGGCCAACCGTCTTCATCAAAAAATTCAAATTCATAATATCCTTAAGGTTCTAACAACCTACATATTGCAATATGCATTAAGTTTATCTTTTCGTCTTTTTCTAGATTTGAAGTTATTTTTCCTAATTCCTGAAGGCCTATGATATAAATGATGGCTTCCAGATCTAATTCATCCCCATCTGCAAATCGGTTGCTAATAATTGCCACCACTTCATTCCATTGTTGTTTTAATACTTCGTCTCTTGCCATTCCCCGTAAAAAATTTAGAAAAAACAAAGATACATTTCTTAATAAACACTTTTAGTATCTTTACCCTAAATACTTACGATGAACTTACTTGATATTATTTTAGGAATCATTTTAATTCTCTCTTTTGTTAGCGGAATGAAGAAAGGATTATTTGTCACCTTAGCTTCACTTATTGGATTGGTTTTAGGTGTTATTGGAGCGCTTTATTTCTCCGATTTTGCTGCGGGTTATATTTATAAGTGGTTTAGTTGGAGTGAGCAAACAGTAAATATAACAGCTCGGGCGGTTACCTTTGTTGCTATTGTAATTATCATATCCTGGGCCGGAAAATTTCTAACCAAGATTGCCGATTTTGCATTTCTCGGTGTTTTCAACAAGATCTTAGGGGGTGTTTTTAATGTTTTGATCTCAGCTTTTATTATCAGTGTGTTATTTATGTTCTTTAATTTTTGGAACCCAACAGATTATGTGATCCCAGAAAAAAAGAAAGAAAATTCATATTTGTATTATCCTGTGGCATCACTAGCACCAATGGTGCTTCCACATATTATTGAAGGAGTGGAAGATTATAATGACTCTAACGAAGAAAATTAAAAATTCAATCTCTATCCAAAAATATTGGAGGCGGATTATAAATTTATCAACATGGAAAATGAAACAAAAATAGAAGTATTAGAAAATGGACCTTTATTGGTTCATGGAATATTGCAAATAAAAAATATTGAGGGAGCTATTGAAGAAAGAAATAAAGTAACCGCCTTTTGTAGATGTGGAGCATCAGAGAATAGACCTTATTGTGATGGGGCTCATAAAAAAATTGATTTTAAAGGGTAGGTATCAATAGCTTAATTATGAAGACAACTAATAATGGTCTTAAAAAAGTAAAATTCCTATTACCTGCTGTTGAAGTTGATATGGGAGGTATTCCTGTAAAACAGCCCTTACCTACTGGCAAAGTGGATCAGGTAGATCCTTTTTTATTGCTTCACCATCTTCGAATTAAATATTATAACGACAGACCTGCAAAAATTCAGGGGATCGGTCCGCACCCGCATCGGGGATTTTCACCCGTCACTTTTGTTATTGATGGGGAGATACACCATCGGGATAGCCGTGGAAATAATCAAATTGCAAAAGAAGGCGAAGTGCAATGGATGCATGCTGGAATGGGAATTATCCATAGTGAGCGTCCTTCAGAAGCCTTGACGGCAAGAAATGGTATTCAGGAAATTATTCAGCTTTGGATCAATAGTCCAGCTGTTAATAAAATGAATGAACCTTTTTATAAGCATCTTTCAGAAGAGGAAATTCCTGTGATAATTTCAGAAGACCAAAAAATTAAAAACAAGCTCATTTCGGGGGAATTTGAAGGCCAAAAAAGCACCATCCCTACCCAAAGTGAATTATTAATTCTTTGGGGTAATGCTGAAAAAGACGGCGAACAAACTATCAATATTCCCAATGGATTTAATACGATGCTTTATTTAATTAGAGGGCGTATAAGAATTAAAGAATATGGTATTGTGGAAGCCGAGAACTTAATGGTCTTTGAAAATGAAGGGGATACAATTACCGTGTCTTTTTCTGAAGATTCTCAATTTTTAGTGCTTTGTGGCAAACCTTTAAACGAATCTGTTTCTCAATACGGACCCTATGTGATGAATACTCAAACTGAGATAATGGAAGCCATTCGGGATTATCAAATGGGTAAAATGGGAGTATTAATTGAACATAGTTAACACAAATTAAATATGAAAACAAGTCGGTTAGAAGCATTTAGTGATGGGGTATTAGCTATCATAATTACCATTATGGTCTTAGAACTTAAAGCACCTCATGAATTGACCTGGGAAGCGTTATTTCCTGTAATTCCAGTGTTTGTAAGTTATATAATTAGCTTCATTTATATTGGTATTTATTGGAATAATCATCACCATTTATTTCAAATTCGCAAAAAGTAAACGGTAAAATACTTTGGGCTAACCTACATTTATTATTCTGGTTATCATTAATTCCGTTTGCTACTTCATGGATTGGTGAGAATCATGTGTTAACTATTCCTGTTGCATTTTATGGATTTGTATTATTGATGAGTGGCGTTGCCTATTTTATTTTACAGAATACTATTATTAAACATCATGATGATGACTTTGCCTTACGTCGTGTTATAGGTAAAAATATAAAAGGGAAAATATCCCTTGTAATATATTTTGTTGGAATACTATTATGTTTTTTAAATCCTTGGCTGGGAATTACTTGTTTTGTCTCTGTAGCAATATTATGGGTAGTGCCTGATAAAAGGATTGAGAAAAGTATTGATTAGAATTACAGTTCTTTAAGATCAGTTACTGGAATCCAGCCATCTTTCCCATTGGCAATTTCAATCCGCACCCAATCTACATCTCTGGCAATAATTTGAACCTTGGTCCCTTCGTGTAATTCAAAAGCCCTTTCACTCCCTAAACTAGGTCCGCTTTTTATTTCAATTCTTTCAGAAAAAATAATGGCTGGTTGATTTTTAACTGAATCTGTATGAGTTGAAAAGGCCATTGAAAAGGAAACTAATAAAAACAAGATTGTAAATAATGAACTTACAAAGAACAATCGTTTTTTGCCTTCAGAATAAGAAAAATAATAAAGTAAAAACAACAATACAAAACTCATTGAAAAGACAACAATACAAATAGCCCATCCATCATAGGTCAATATCCCCGACAATGACTCATACCATTTAAAAAATATCGTTTTAGGTAGGGGTTCAATATCATCTACTGTTGCATTTTGAGCAAAAGCTAAATTGTTTTTTATATCACTATCATTGGGTGCCAACTGAAGGGCTTTCTCGTAATAATAAATACTTGGCCCAATATTGCTTAGTTTGTAATGGGCATTTCCTAAATTATAATATACCGCAGCAGAATGTTGTTTGCTCTCTAAAATTTTCATCCATGAATTAACTGCCTCTACATATTTTTCTGCTTTATAAAGTTCTTTTCCTTGCTCGAAAAGAGGTCCGTTTTGTGCAAAAATTATAGATGAAATCAATAGAAAAGCTGCCAAAATAAATTTCGCCTTTAAATATCTCCTATTTCTTGACTCATAACTCATAACTCTTAACTAATATATTGTTTATCAATTCTTGAAATGACAGTCACTGCTTTATTATAATCTTGTTTTATAGTTACGTTTGATGTTGGTGTATACCTTGCAAATTCACAACTTTTTAGTAAACTGATAAATTCTGTTATTTGTTCATTGTCTACACTTCTCAATGAAAGTAACTGGGCTATTTTTTCTTTTGAAAAATCTGAAGTCACTATATCAAGCTTTGCTCTTAAATAATTGTGTAACGCTCTTTCTAATGCCTCATAAAATGCCTCTTGTTTCCCAATATTCCTTTTTGCTTCAGACAAATATTTTTTAGCCAGCTTGGTTGCTCTTCGAAGTCTTTTTCCTTCCGCATCGTTTAAGTGTTTCCTTCTTCTATTTCCCGCTATTATAAACAGGGGTATTAATAAAAAAGGAGATCCTGTTAACCACCAGAATAAAGAAGATTTAAAAAATGCTGGTTGGTTTATGGGTTTTAGATTTCCTGCTAATTTGATGTATTTAAATTGATCATTAGAAAGGACAACTTCTTTATTTGTACTTGTAATTTCTTTTTCAGAATCCGATTGAGAAGGTATGGGTCCATTTTCAACAATAATAATATTTTCTTCTGAAGAAATAGTCTTGTAGGAATCTGTTTTTAAATCGAAATAAGAAAATGTAATGGGACGTATTGGGTAATTCCCTTTGTACTGTGGAATTATAGTATAGGTTTCGGTAATAAATCCTCTCATCCCCTTTATATTAACATCTATCTTATTATCACGAACTGGCTCATAGACTTCTAAGGAACTGGGTAAAGTAATGGAAGGTAAATCAAAGAGTTTTAAATTCCCGTTCCCTGAAACCTTTGTTATTAATTCTAAAGATTCGTAGGCATCTAATACAGGTTTATTGGTAGTAACACTAAACTTAAAATCTCCTACTGCTCCAGTAAAATCATCAGGTCTGCCTTTTGTTGGTAATGGTTTTACATTAATAGTTCTTTTTCCTGCTGAAATAATTTTATTCACTCGTGTCATTCTTCGGCGGCCAAAAATATCTCTGGTATTCCCTTGTACATCTATTGGAACGTCTACAGTTAGGGGCTCAATTATCAGGTTTCCTGTTTTTTGAGGGTATAATACTGTACTTCTTAAGATCACATATCTATAATCTTTCCCCTTATAGGTCCCTTCATAAATTTTAGTTTGACCCCGATTGTCAATACTTTGACTCCAAAAATCAGCATACTTTGGAAAATCTATTTCTTTTAATCTACCCGTACTAACATTATTGGAAACATATAACTTGTATACTATTGTAATTACCTCATTTAGGTAGGGGTTTGCATTTGAAATTTCAGCAACCAAATGAACATTTTCACTGGCAATGAATTCTGCATTATTTCCATCTTTTGGTTTTGTTACTGCTGAAGTAACAACTACTTTTATGGGTAATGTTTTGTAGATATCATCTCCTATTTCTATGGTAGCTTGTTTAATAGTAAATTTTCCACGTGCTTTTGGTGCTAAAAAATAGGAATAGGTTTTTGAATAGGTTCTTTTTCCATTAAAATAGGAATTACTGATGGCTTGATTGGGTCCGCCAACCACTCTAAATCCTTCAAAGCTAGGTGGAACAAAGTTATCCCCGTCTTTATTCATTTCAAAATCTACACGCAATCGTTCATTAACACCAAGTGTTTTTTTGCTCACTTTAGCAATAAACGTAACCTGAGCCTGTGCAATTCCACAGCTCAAAATAAAAAATAATATGTAGATAAAATTAATCTTCATTACCAATCTTTATCAGATTTTACTTTTGCTCCTTTTTGTTTTTTAGCATTAATTTTATCCTGCACCTTCTTTTCTTCATTATTCATCGCCTCTAAAAGATTTTTTACTTGCTGAGGGGAAAGTTTTCCTGGAACAGGTGGTGGTGGTTGTTTGTTCTCCTTTTCTTCTTTTGGCTCATCCGGTTTTCCTTTATCATCCTTATCATCTCCTTCTTTTTTATCATCTTCTTCTTCCCCCTGATCCTTTTCATCTTTTTGATCTCCATCATCTCCCTCCTTTTTATTATTGTCCTCGTTCTCTTTCTTATCCTCGTTTTCTTTTTTGTCCTTGTTGCAATAAACGTAACCTGAGCCTGTGCAATTCCACAGCTCAAAATAAAAAATAATATGTAGATAAATTTAATCTTCATTACCAATCCTTATCAGATTTTCCTTTTGCTCCTT
>PVMS01178781.1_pt1 | contig 14438 bp, 12 predicted proteins | sample 1853461 | NCBI WGS metagenome assembly PVMS01 (sample SAMN08582032, study PRJNA380276) | Marine sediment metagenome, whole genome shotgun sequencing project. | isolation source: ocean sediment barecode stripped | collected 2017 | reverse complement strand
CGCCAACGCTCCGGTGAGCTGGGACGGGCAGCGCGATGCAGGGCGGAGAGGATGCCGGCGTAGGGGTGGAGCAGCACGGTGCCAATGCCCAGCTCGCGGGCAATGGCGCAGACGTGCTGTCCGGCGGCGCCGCCGAAGCCCACCAGGGCGCAGTCCCGGGGATCGACGCCGCGGCCCACCGACACGTTCGCGATGGCCTGGGCCATGCTCGCGTTCGCCACCTCGACGAAGCCGGCGGCGATCTCGTCCGGCTCCATGGCGTGACCGGCCTTGCGCAGCTCGGCCTGCACGCGGCCCAGCGCTGCGGCCACCGGCTCGCGCTCGAGCGGAAACGGAAAGCGGTCGGGCTGCACGCGACCCAGCCAGAGGTTCACGTCGGTCACGGCCAGCTCGCGGGCAGCCTCGCGCCCGTAGCAGACGGGCCCGGGCGAGGCGCCGGCGCTCTCGGGCCCCACAGTGAGGCGGAAGCCGTCGAAGCGGCAGAGCGAGCCGCCGCCCGCCGCCACCGTGTGGATGCGCAGCATCGGCGCCTTCACGTGCACGCCGGCCACGAAGGTCTCGAAGCTGCGGTCGACCTGGCCGTCGCGGATCAGCGACACGTCGGTAGAGGTGCCGCCCATGTCGAAGCCGAGAGCCCGGTCGTGGCCCGCGGCCGCCGCGACCCGCGCCGCGCCCACCACGCCACCCGCCGGACCGGAGAGCAGCGCAAACGGTCCGCGGAAGCGTTCGGCCCCCGTGAGGCCACCCGAGGACTGCATCAGCCGCAGCTGGGAGCCGGGCAGCGCGACCTCCAAGGCCGCTACGTGGGCGCGCAGCAACGGCGTGAGATACGCGTCGACCGTCGCCGTCTCGCCGCGGGCCAGCAGGCCCAGCTCGCCCGCGATCTCGTGGGACGTGACCACGTGGGAGAAGCCGACCTCCCGGGCCAGCTCGGCCAGGCGTCGCTCGAGCGCCGGGTGGGCGTAGGCGTGGATCAGCGAGATGGCGACCGAGTCGATGCCGGAGGCTCGAATCTCCTCGAGCTTTGCACGCGCATCTCCCGGATCGAACGGCTCGATCTCCGCGCCGGCGAAATCGACCCGCCCCGCCACCTCGATCACCCGGGCGTGCACCGGCGCGGGACGCCGCACCGCCAGGTCGAAGAGCTCCGGACGCTCCTGGGTGCCGATCGTGAGCACGTCCCCGAGCCCCCGGTTCGCGACCAGCAGCGTGGGCGCGCCGCGGCGCTCGAGCAGCGCGTTGGTGGCGACCGTGGTGCCGAGTCGCACCCGGCAGCGCGGGAGCTCCGCACCTGGCGCGATCTCGCCGGCACGTTCGAGGATCGCGCGCACGCCCTCGACCGGCGCGGTGTCGGAGGAGAGCAGCTTCGCCAGGTAGTGGCGCCCGTCCGGCGCGACGCCGATGCAGTCGGTGAACGTCCCACCCCGGTCGATCGAGAACTCCCAGGGGTCGGTCACGATCGCGACCTCCGGAGCCTCCCCAGCAGTCGCCTCAAAGCCTCGCGCATCGCCTCATCCCCCAGCAGCCAAGTGCCTGGAATTGCAATCATCGCGAATGCAGCGCCGCCCAGCACCAGTCGCCCCAGCGCAGGCTCGATCCGCCCCGCGACCCAGACCGTGGCCAGGCCGGCCGGGAGCGCCACCAGCAGGGCGCGGCCCCCGCTCTCGAGCAGCACCCGCAGCTGGGGGCCGCCGTGCAGCACCCGCAGCATCAGGAGCGTCAGCAGCGTGTACACGCTCATGCCGAGCACGCCGGCCAGCGCCAACCCGCGGGCTCCGTAGAGGTCCCCCAAGCGCAGGTAGAGCGGCACCGCGGCCAGGGCGACCGCCGTCCCCAACAGGGCCGGCCGCCACATGTCGCTGCGCGCGTAGAAGCCGCGGACCGCCACCTGCTGCACCACCCACGCCGGCACGGCGAACGCGAGCACCTCGAGCAGCTCCGCGACCCGGGCCGTGGCGTCTGCCGTGAACGCGCCGCGCTGGAACAGCACGACCACGATCGGCTCCGCCAGCGCGGCTGCGCCGACCGCCCCCAGTACGCCCAGCGCCAGCACCGCCCGCAGGCAGTTCCCGAGCACGCGCTCGAACTCCTCGGTGCGCCCGGCGGTCCACAGGGCCGACAGCGCCGGCAGGGCCGCGGTCGCCATCGCCTGCCCCACCACCGCAACCGGGAGCAGCATCAGCTGACGCGCGTAGCCGATCTGCGCCACGACACCTTCGCCCACCCGGGCGCCGAACCACTTCTCGTACCACTCGTCCACGGTGAGCAGCGAGAGCCCCAGCATCAGGGGCGCCGCCACCGCGAGGAAGGCCAGGAACTCCCGGGCCCAGGGTGCCACCCGAAAGCCGAGGGCGAGCCCCGCGCGGCGGGCGTCGAGCAGCGGGAGCAGGAACGGACCGAGGACTGCGCCCACGAGCACGCCCCAGGCGAAGGCGTCCGGGCCGTAATGCCGCGCGAGCAGCAGGCCGCTCGCGATGATGGCGCCGTTGTAGAGGATCGGCGCGAGCGCCTGGCTGGCGAAGCGGTCGTTCGCCATCAACACCGCCCGGATGATCCCGCCGGCCACGAAGAAGATCTGGGCCGGCAGCACGATCCGGGTCAGCCGCACCGTGAGCGCCTGGGTTTCCGGCGCGAAACTCCCGAACTGCAGCGCGATCAGCGGCTCGGCCTGCCACCAGAGGAGAGCCGTCGCCCCGATCGCCAGCACCGTCATGGTGCCCAGGACCGTTGCGGTCAGGCGCCGGGCCGCATCTTCCCCCTGCCCTTCCCGGGCCCGGGTGTAGAACGGGACGAACGCGATCGTGAAGGCGCCGCCGGCCAGGAAGTAGTTCAGGATGTCGGGGATCTGGAAGGCCGCGCGGTAGGCATCCACCTCGGCGCCGGCGCCCAGCTCGGCGGCCAGCACCATCTCGCGCGCGTAGCCCATCACCCGCGAGATCAACACGCTGCCCGCCAGCAGCGCCGCCACGGCCGGGATGCGCCGCGCTTCGGGCCTGCCTCCGCGATCCGACACCGGATTCCCCCCGGGCCGGATCATGGCACGTCACCCGTCTTTCGGCTCTCGGGCGGAGCCTGGGGCCTCACCTGGGACGGCTCTCGGGCGACGCCCGGCGCGTCACTTGGGATTCGGCTCTCTCCAGAGGCGGCCGTCGAAGCTCTCGACCAGGATGTCGTCACCCTCGCGACCGCGCAGGTAGGGGTAGCTGAGCGGCACCTTTCCGTAGGGGGTGTCGAGCACGTACTGCGGAATGGCGAAGCCGCTGGTCCGGCCGCGCAGGGCGCGGAAGATCTCGACGCCGCGCTCGACCGGGGTGCGGAAGTGCGCCGTGCCCTCGAGCATCTGCGCCTGGTAGACGTAATAGGGCCGCACCCGCATGCGCACGAGGCGCTCGCACAGCTCCTTCATGGTGGCCGGGTCGTCGTTGATCCCGGCCAGCAGGACACTCTGGTTGCCCACCGGAACGCCGGCCCGGGTGAGCCGGTCGCAGGCCGCCTCGGCCTCGGGTGTGAGCTCCTTCGGGTGGTTGAAGTGGGTGTTGAGCCAGATCGGATGGTGGCGCTCGAGCACGCGGCAGAGCGCGTCGGTCACCCGGAAGGGCAGCGTGACCGGCAGCCGGGTGCCGAGCCGCACGATCTCCACGTGCGGAATCGCCCGCAGCTCGCCCAGCAGCCAGTCCAGGCGAGCGTCGGAGTAGACCAGCGGGTCTCCGCCGGTCAGCAACACGGCGCGGATCTCCGGCGTTTCCCGGATCCAGGTGAGCGCAGTCTCGAGCTCGCGCTTCTTCATCGTCCACTCGGGCTCGCCGACCATGCGCTTGCGCAGGCAGAAGCGGCAGTAGAGCGCGCACTCGTTGTTCACGCAGAAGGCGATGCGATCCGGGTAGACCCGGATCACGTTCTTGACCGGCGAGTGCGCCACCTCGTCCAGCGGGTCGGCCAGGCCCGCCGGGTCGCGGGTCTCGGCCAACGCCGGAACGACCTGGCGGCGGATCGGGCAGTCCGGATCCGCGGGGTCCATCAGCGAGGCGTAGTACGGAGTGATGACGAAGTGGAAGCGGGTGGCCAATTCAGCGATCGCCTGGCGCTCGTCGTCCGTGGGCGCAAGCCAGCGCTCGAGCCCGGCGGCGTCGCGGATGCGGTGGCGCATCTGCCAGCCCCAGTCGCTCCACTCTTCGGGAGTGGCGCCGTTCACGAGAGTCCCAGGCGAAGCAGACCCAGGTCGAGCACCTCCGCCACCAACTCGTGGCCGGGGCGGCCCTCGAGCTCCGCGAGGATGCCGAAGGAGGCGTTCGGTGCGAAGGTCGGAAGTGGATTCATCTCGAGGAAGTACGGCTGCCCCTCTACATCGAGCTTGAAGTCCGCGCGGGCGAAGTCGCGGCACTCGAGGGCCCGGTAGGCGTCGATCGCGAGCCGTGCGAGCTCGGCCTCGAGCGGGGCGTCGAGGACCCCCGGCAGCACGTGCCGCCAGGCGCCGGCCGGCGCCGGGTGGCGCTCGAGCGCGTGCACACCGATCCGGCTCGTCTCCTCCAGCGCCCGCTGCAGCACCGGGAGCGCCCGCGGCGGGGCGTTGCCCACCACCGTCACCGTGTACTCGGGCCCCTCGAGAAAGGCCTCGACCACGGCCGGCTGCCCGTATTCGCGCACGATCCGCGCGACCTCGCGCACCAGCGCGGCCCGCTCCTCGACCCGGGAGGCTGGCGTGATGCCCTTGGCCGTCCCTTCGCATCTCGGTTTTACGAAGAGGGGCCAAGGCGCCGGAAGCGTTAGCGCTTCCGCCTCTTCAGCGGATCGGGCCACGGCCTGGGCAACGACCGGCACGCCGGCGCCCGCGACCAGGCGACAGGCCCAGGCCTTGTCCAGGGTGGCCGAGAGCGTGAGGGCGTCGGAGCCGAGATGCGGGACGCCCGCCATCTGGAGCAGCACCGGCGCCCAGGCCTCGCGATCCCGGCCGCGGGTCCCCTCGGCGATCGAAAGCGCCACATCGAGGGCGGGCAGCTCGCCCTTCCCCACCGCGGCGAGCAGCGTGTGGGGATTGCCGAGCCGCACCGGGCGGTGCCCCAGGTGACGCACCGCGGCCTCGAGCAGCTCGACGGTGGCCTCGGGCTCGTACTCGGCATCGACGTCCGCCGGGTCTTCCGGAGCCCGGGGAAAGGAACCGAGGAGGTCGTAGACGAGTCCGAAGGAACGGGGGGACATGGGGTCCCCGAGCATACCGCCGGGGCGCCCCTGCAGGGATGGCTACACTCGATGCCCGTGGGGGCCGATCCGATCATGCGATGGCCGAGGCTGGTGCGAAGCAGAGGCCCGCTCCTGTGAGCGCGCCCACCCTCCGGATCTTCTGGGCGTGGCTCTGGGTCGCCCTGTGCGTGGGGGTGATCTGGACCTTCTCGGGAGAGACCTTCTCGGGCACCGGAACCTCGCGTTTCCTGGTTCCCATGCTCCGCTGGCTCTGGCCCGGGATCAGCAACGACACGGTCTACACCATCCACCTCTTCGTGAGGAAGTCCGCCCACGTGACCGAGTACACGGTGCTCGCGCTGCTCGCGGCCCGGGCCCTCCGCATCACGCTCGACGTGTCGCTGCTGCGCGTGGCCCTGTTGACCCTGCTGCTCGTGCTCGCGGTCTCCGGGGTGGACGAGGCGCGTCAGTCGATCCTGCCCACGCGCACGGGCTCGATCGCCGACGTGGCCATCGACTTCGCCGGCGGTGCGCTGGGGGTGCTGCTGATCGTCGCGTTCCACCGCTGGCTGGGCATCGGCGCGCAGGTTTCCGGGCCACGGGAAGGCGCGTGAGCCAGCCGCCGGCCCCGGATTCCGCAGCGCCGCGCTCCCGCACCGGCTGGCTCGATACGATCGAGCGTGTCGGAAACGCCCTGCCCGACCCGGTGACGCTCTTCTTTCTCGGCGCCCTGGCGGTCGCCGTGCTCTCCCAGCTCGCCGTCTTCCTCGACTGGAGCGTGACGCGCAGCGTGGCGGAGCTCGACGCCATGGGGCGTCCCACCGGCGCGCTCACCGAGGTGGCGGTCGAGCCGGTCGGCCTCCTCGACTCCGAGGGCGTCTACTGGATGCTGAGCTCGCTGGTGAGGAACTTCATGGACTTTCCGCCGCTCGGCGTGGTGCTGGTCGGCATGCTCGGCATCGGCCTGGCGGAGAAGGCCGGCTTCATCGGGGCGCTGCTCAAGACCGTGCTGCTCGGCGTGCCGCGGTCGCTGCTGACCCCCGCCATGGTCTTCACCGGGATCCTCTCCTCCATGGGGCTCGACGCCGGCTACGTGGTGCTGCCGCCCGTGGCGGCCGCGCTCTACGCAGCCGTGGGTCGCTCGCCGCTGGTCGGTCTGGCCGCCGTCTTCGCCGGCGTGTCCGCCGGCTTCAGCGCCAACCTCTTCGTGACGAGCCTCGATCCGCTGCTGGCGGGCTTCACCACCCAGGCCGCCCGGCTGATCGACCCGAGCTACGAGGTCGCCGCTACGGCCAACCTGGGGTTCATGATCGTCTCGACCGTTGTGCTCACCCTCGTCGGCTGGGCGGTGACCGCCTGGTGGGTGGAGCCGCGACTCGAGCGACGTTCGGCGGACGAAGGGGGACCGGCGCCGGTGACCCAGGCCGAGCTGGAGACGCAGCGGCTCTCGGCCGCGGAGCGGCGGGGCCTGGCGCTCGCGCTGCTGGCGCTGGCCTCGGCCCTCGGCCTGATGCTGGTGGCCGTCTGGCTGCCGGACGCGCCGCTGCACGGAGTCGACGGCAAGTTTCCGCGCTGGGTGCGCGTGATCGTGCCGCTCATCTTCGTGGGCTTCCTGGTGCCGGGCCTCGTGTACGGAATCGCCACCGGCTCGCTGCGCAGCGACAAGGACGCAGCCAAGCTGATGGGCGAGACCATGGCGGGCATGGGCCCGTACATCGTGCTGGCCTTCGTGGCCGCGCAGTTCATCGCCTTCTTCGCCCACTCGCGGCTGGGCGAGATGCTGGCGCTGACCGGCGGCCAGCTCCTGGCCCGGGCAGGACTCCCCGACGCCGGCCTGATGGTGGGCTTCATCGGCGTCGTCATGCTCGGCAACCTCTTCATCGGCTCCATGTCCGCCAAGTACGCCTTCTTCGCCCCGGTCTTCGTTCCGATGTTCATGCAGGTCGGCATCTCGCCCGAGCTCACCCAGGCCGCCTACCGCGTGGGCGACTCCGTCACCAACGTGATCACGCCCTTGAACCCCTACATGGTGATCCTGCTCGTCTTCATGCAGCGCTACGTCAAGAATGCGGGCATCGGCAGCCTGGTCGCCCTGATGCTTCCCTACGCCGCCGTCTTCGCCGTTCTCTGGACGCTCCTTCTCACCGCCTGGATCGCCACCGGCATTCCGCTCGGCCCCGAAGGTCCGCTCCGCTACTGACGCAAGAGGGTTCTGTTAGGGTCTGGGCCGTGAACGCTGCGTTGCTGGCGGGGATCGTGTTCGTCGCGTTTGCGCTGGGGTATCGCTTCTACTCGGGGTTTCTGGCGCGGCGGATCTTTGCGCTGGCCGCGGACGAGCCGGTGCCCTCGCGCGAGTACGAGGACGGCGTCGACTACGTTCCGACGCCCAAGCACGTGCTCTGGGGCCACCACTACACGTCGATCGCCGGCGCGGCGCCGATCGTGGGGCCGGCCATCGCCGTCATCTGGGGCTGGCTGCCGGCACTCATCTGGGTCACCGTGGGTACGATCTTCATGGGCGCCGTGCACGACTTCGCGGCGCTGGTGATCAGCCTGCGAAACCGCGGGCGCTCGATCGGCGACGTTGCCGGCCAGGTCATCAGCCCCCGGGTCCGCACGCTCTTCCTGCTGATCGTGAGCTTCCTGATCTGGATCGTGCTGGCGGTCTTCGCCTTCATCATCGGCACGCTCTTCAAGAGCAACCCCGGCGCCATCTTCCCGATCAACGTCCAGATCGGGGTCGCGTTGCTACTGGGCTGGCTGGTCTACAAGCGCCGCATCGGCATCTTCGCGCCGAGCCTTGTCGCCTACGCCTTCCTGATTGCGGCGATCTTCTTCGGCAACCGCTTCGCGGAGGCCTTCCCCTTCCTGGCCGAGGTCGAGATCTCCACCTGGGTCTGGCTGCTGCTGCTCTACGCCTTCGTGGCGTCCGTGCTTCCCGTCTGGCTGCTGCTCCAGCCGCGCGACTACCTGAACTCGCACCAGCTGATCACCGGCCTCGCGCTGCTGACCCTCGGACTCGTGGTGCTGAACCCCACCATCCAGGCCCCGATGGTCAACGCCAGCCCGCCCGGCGCACCGCCGATGATCCCGTTCCTCTTCATCACCATCGCCTGCGGCGCCATCTCGGGCTTCCACGGCCTCGTCGCTTCGGGCACGACCTCGAAACAGGTGGGCTGCATGACCGACGCCCGCCCGATCGGCTACGGCGGCATGCTGGGCGAGGGCACCCTGGGTCTGCTGGCCGTGCTGGCCGCGACGGCGGGCTTCGCCACCGCGGGCGAGTGGTGGGACCACTACGAGAGCTGGGGCGCCGCCTCGGGACTCGACAAGAAGCTGGGCGCCTTCGTGGATGGCGGCGCGAGCTTCGTCTCCGCGCTCGGCATTCCCTTCGAGATGGCGCAGACCTTCATCGCGGTGATGGTGATCGCCTTCGCCGCCACCTCCCTCGACACCGGCGCCCGCATCCAGCGCCTGGTGATCGCCGAGCTGGCGGAGGCCTGGGGCATTCGCCCGCTGACCAACCGCTTCGCCGCCGGGGCCGTCGGCATCGGCGCCGCCCTGCTGCTGGCGGTGACCCAGGCCGGCGGCAAGGGCGGACTGATCCTGTGGCCGCTGTTCGGCACGACCAACCAGCTGGTCGCGGGCGTGACCCTGCTGGTCGTCTCGGTCTGGCTGCGCCGCATGGGCCGGCCGGTCGTCTACACGCTCGTGCCCATGATCTTCGTCGGCCTCGCCACAGTGGTGGCGATGCTGGGCGAGGTGCAGGGCTACTGGGCAAACTTCTCCGATCAATGGCTGCTCGCCCTCTCCGGCAGCACGATCCTGGTGCTGGACGTCTGGGTGATGGGCGAGGGCTTCCGGGTGCTCTGGTCCGAGCCCTCGACCCCGCGCTCGGCGCAACCCATGGAGGGCTAGCGATGGACGTGCGCCGTCTCGACGGCAAGTGGGCCCTGGTGACCGGGGCAGCCAGCGGCATCGGCCGCGAGACCGCGCTCGAGTGCGCGCGCCGCGGCGCGAACCTCGCCCTCTGCGACTTCGACGAGGCCGGTCTGGGCGAGACCGCCAAGATCGCGACGGAGCGCGGTCGCGAGGTCCTGACCCGACGTGTCGACGTCGCGAACGCCGACGAGATGGCTGGCTTCGCGGCAGCGGTCCACGCGCGCATCCCCGCCGTCGACCTCCTGGTGAACAACGCCGGTGTCGCCATCGCCGGCGGCATGCTGGCCACCAGCCTCGAGGACTGGGCCTGGATCCGCGGTGTCAACCTGGATGGCGTCGTTCACGGCGTTCACCACTTCGCGCCCCGCATGGCGGAGCGGGGCTCCGGCCACCTGGTGATCGTGAGCTCGATGGCGGGCTACGGGGCCCTGGCGGGCCTCGCTGCCTACAACACCACGAAGTTCGCGGTGCTCGGCCTGGCCGAGGCGCTGGCCGACGAGCTGCGACCCCGCGGCGTGGGGGTGACGGCCATCTGCCCGGGCCTGATCGACACGCCCATCACCCGCAACGCCAGGCTTCGTGGCGAGTTCGACAGCGAGGCCCAGCGCCAGCAGATGGTCGAGGGCTACCGCCGGCGCGGCTACACCCCCGATCGCGTGGCCCGGGCCATCCTCTCCGCCGTACAACGCGGCCGGGTGGTCGCGCCGGTCTCGCCCGAGGCCTGGGCCGTCTATTATCTGAAGCGCCTGGCACCCGGGCTGCTCCGCTGGCTCACGGCCCGGGCGGGCGAGCGCAACCGACGCCAGCTCGGCCAGCCGGGCTGAAGACCCACGAAACGACGACTCGAGGAGAACCCGTCGATGGAGAAGGCACTGAGAGAGGACCTGGAGAAGCTCCGCCGCGAGCTTCACGAAGGCCCCGAGCTCGACGCGGAAACGCGCGAGACTCTGGCGGGCCTGGCCCAGGAGATCGAGGAGGCCATCGAGCGCAGCGGGGGCCGTGAGGACACCCTCAGCGAGCGGCTGCGCACGGCGACCGAGCGCGTCGAGGAATCCCACCCCTCCCTCACCGCCGTCGTCGGGCGCCTGGCCGACATGCTGAGCGGAGTGGGAATCTAGCGGTCCGGAGAGCGGAGCTCCGTTTCGCTCAGCCACGTGCTGCACCCGAAGGGTCGACTGGGCGGAATCCTCACGGCCGATCGGCGCGGCCTTCCCGCGGCAGGGAGAGGGAGGCGAAGAAGCGCTCCCGTCCCACCCGCTCGGTGTCGCCCTCTGGCCAGAGGATCGCCATCAGGATGAGGCGGCGCCCCGCCAGCACGAAGCGAACCTCGCCCGGTCTACCGCGCTCGTCGGTGTAGGTGGCGCGCCGGGCCGGATGGTCCCCGAATCGCTCCGGGAGCTCCCGAACCTCCACCGCGCCTTCGTCGCTCAGCTGGTCGTCGATCGCGCGCTCCAGCAGGCCCTGCTCGGAAAGCATCCAGCGGGCGACGGCGGGGACGTCGACCCGCTCGACCCGGAACTCGGTCTGGTCCAGGAAGGCCACCAGCACCTCCAGGTGGATCCGGCCCGCCACGGTGAGCTGCGAGCTGCGGGTGCGGACCGGCCACTCGGGAAAGTCGACGGTGAAGCCGGCTTCCGCGTCCCGGAAGGTGAGCCAGGACGCCGGCGGCTCGGAGAGGGCTCCGGAGGCCAGCAAGAGGAGCAGGAGGGCCATGCGGGCCGAAGTCTAGCCACCGCACCGGCCACCCGCGGCGAAGGGCGGGGACCTGCTAGCGTCGGACTCCGGTGCTTCGCCTGCTTCGCCGCGTGCTGTTCACCCTCGCCATCGGCCTGGCCGTCCTCGTGGTCGGGTTCGTGGTGGCGGTTTCGCTGGGGATCCGGGTCGACCTCGAGCCCTTCCGCAAGCCCTTCGAGGCCGTGGCCAGCAACGCCCTGGAGCGCGAGGTGAGGCTCGAGGGCGACATCTTCCTGGTGCCGACCTGGTCGGTGACGGTGGAGGCGAACGGCCTGCACATCGCCAATCCCGCCGGCTGGGAGGAGCGCGAGTTCGCGCACCTGGATCTCGCGCGGGTACAGGTCGATGTGCTGCCGCTGCTGCTGCGCCGGGTGGTGATTCGCGAGCTGCGCGCGGAGGGCATCGATGTGCGCCTCGAGCGCCGGGCCGACGGCTCGTCCAACTGGATCTTCCCGGGCGGCACCGACGAAGCCGACGAAGGGGAATCGGAGGCGGCGCCGGAGCCCGCCGAGACAGACGGCCCCACCTGGCGGGATCTACTCCCGAGGGCCGTCGTGCTCGAGGAGCTGGCCTTCCACGACATCCGGGCCGATCTTCGCGACGCGGTAAAAGGCGTGGAGCGCAGCGTCACGCTGGAGCGGCTCGATGGCGCCCTGGCCACCGACGACCCGCTCGAACTCTCGCTCGTGGGCCTCATCGGCGACCATCCCGTCACCGCGTCGCTCCAGGGCGGCGACACCAGCTTCCTGATCGGCGGAGACAAGCCCTGGCCCCTGCGCGTCGAGATCGAGATCGCCGACACCCGTTTCACGCTGGCCGCCCTGGTGGACGAGCGCAGCTGGAACTTCGGCGATGCGATCAAGCTCCTGCTCGATACCGCGCAGTCACCGACCAGCGGGCTCGAGAACCAGCGGCTGGGCGAGATCACGGTCACGATCGAAGGCGAGCGCCTCGATTCCCTCGACTCCTTGCTCGACGTCTCGCTGCCGCACTGGGGACCGCACCGCTTCGAAGCGCGCTTCCAGGCCTTCACCACCGGAGAGCTCTCGGCGGATGTCGTGCTTCAGATGGGGTCGAGCAAGCTCGAGGGGACCCTCGAGGTTGCGGGAGAGGCCGATCCGCTCCGCGTCGACCTGGCACTGAAGGCACCGCAGATCCAGCTCGACGACTTCCCCATGCAGGGATGGAGCGCGCTGGAGTCGCCTGCGCCGAAGCCCGATGCTGGCCAGGCATCCGGAGGCGCGGAAATCGGCCGCGCGCTCCTGAGCCCCGAAGTGATGAGCAGCCTCGACGCGAAGCTCGACGTCCGGGTCGCCAAGGTGGCGTCGGGCCGGGATTGGCTCGGCAAGGGGAGGCTCTCCGCCCGGCTCGAGAAGGGCCGCTTCCAGCTCGACGCCCTGGACTTCGAGGTCCCGGGCGGCTCGATCAAGACCCGCGCATCCCTGACGCCTCGCAACCGCTCGATCACCGGCTCCCTCGACCTCGACATCGACCGCTTCGACTACGGCATCCTCGCCCGCCGCGTCGCACCCGAGACCGACATGCACGGGCTCTTCGCCGTGAACATCGGCCTGAAATCGACCGCGCCCGATGCCCTCAGCCTCCTCGAACACGCTTCGGGTCACTTCGACTTCGCGGTCTTCCCGGAGAAGCTCGAGGCCGGTGTGATGGATCTCTGGGCGGTGAACCTGGTGAGCGCCGTGCTTCCCGTGATCGACGAGGGTGAAGGGTCGAAGGTCAACTGCCTCGTGGCCCTCATGGACATGAAGGAGGGGGTGATGAGAGAGCACACGCTGCTCGCCGACACCTCGCGATTGACCGTCAACGGCAAGGCAAAGATCGACTTCAAGCAGGAGACGATCCGCATCGACCTGGCCCCGACGGCCAAGCGCCCGGAGTTCTTCAGCGCGGCGACCCCCATCCGGGTCGAGGGCGACTTCGACGACTTCGGCATCGGCGTGGCCCCCGAAGACGTCCTCGGGACGCTGATCCGCTTCGTCACCAGCATCGTCCACGTCCCGATACTCCGGATCCTCAACCTCGGAAAGAACCCCGGCAAGCTCGACACCTGCATGGAAGCCCTGGAGCTGCGCTAGCAAGCGGCGCAGCCGCGCGCAGCGAGCCGAAGGCAAGCGAAGTCACGGCAGCTGAATCGGACCGCCACCCCCGCCCCGATCCGAGGCCCTTCGGAATCAGAATCGTGGACGTTGGGGACCGTTCAACAACGTCCCCGCTCTTCGACCCGCTCGAGCTCCGCGCGCTCGGCGGTGCGCCACTCGGCGTTGGCCAGCTGGAGGCCGGGAAGGAGCGAGCCGAGCACGCCCTCGTGGGAGAGGATCGCGACGCGCCGGCCTCGGCAGGTGTCGAGCAGCTCGTGCAGCGCGGACCGGGCGCGGGCGACCACGTCCGCACGAGACTCGGCTCCCCCCGCCGGCGCGGCCGGATCGCCGGCATCGAAGCGGCGCAGCGCCTCACCGTCGCGCTCGGCGATCTCGTCGCGGGAGAGTCCCGACCAGGCACCGGCGTCGAGCTCACGCAAGCGCGGCTCGGGGCGGATCTCGATGCCGAGGGTGGCTCCCACGATCTCCGCGGTTTCGGCCGCGCGGGCGAGATCGCTCGTCACCAGCAGCTCGAGTCCCTCGACGCGCAGGTCCTCGGCCAGCTGCCGCGCCTGCGCCCGGCCCCGTTCGGAGAGCGGGGGATCGGCTTGCCCCTGCCAGCGACCCGCCGCGTTCCAGGTGGACTCGGCGTGGCGGATCAGCCAGAGCCGCGAATCAGTCACGCACAGCCAGCACCGGCCCGGCGCCGCGGCGCGCCAGCCACGAGAGCGGCCATGCGAGGAACGGGGCGAGGACGAGTGGCGCCACCACGTGCCCGAGTGCCACGTGCAGCGCGCCGCCGTCGGTGCAGCTCGCATGCACGAATCCGGCGCCCAACGCCAGGGCGCCGATCGCAGCGAAAACCGACAGCGCGAGCGGACGACGGGCCAGCGCGCGTCCCAGGAAGAATCCGACGACCAGCGCCGGCGGAAGTGCCAGGGCGAGGGCGTGGGACGCGCAGCCGAAGCACGAGCCGAGGGGCAGCACCGCCTCCTTCGCGCCCGTGATCAGCGCCCACCAGGTAGCCCCGCCCACGGCCAGCGCAACGCCCACGACGGCGCTCAGCCGGCCGGACCGGGCCGCGACGTCGCGGCCCGGAACCGCGCCTGCCAGCGCCGCCACCAGGGCTCCGCCCGCGGCCAGCACCAGGCCGGCCAGCGTCATCAGGAACGAGCCCTCGCCGGACGGCAGGCGACCCGTCATGAATGGAAACGGCCAGCCGGTGATCGCAGTGTTGATTGCCGCCGCGGCTACGCCGCCGCCGACCGCCAGCAACGCCACACTGCGCAGACGCGGAATCCGGCGCACCGGCTGGAGATCGTCGGTGAGCTCGCGTAGCAGCGTATCCGTCTGGCGGTCACTCAAGACGGCGGCCTCCCAGCTTCTCCCGCAACGCGCGGTAGCCCCGGTGCGCGCGAACCTTGAGGGCGCCGCGGGTCACTCCGACCCGAGCGGCGGCCTCCGCCACCGAGAGCCCCTCCAGAT
>PVMS01127670.1_pt1 | contig 14438 bp, 14 predicted proteins | sample 1853461 | NCBI WGS metagenome assembly PVMS01 (sample SAMN08582032, study PRJNA380276) | Marine sediment metagenome, whole genome shotgun sequencing project. | isolation source: ocean sediment barecode stripped | collected 2017 | reverse complement strand
GCGATATCGCCATGGTGGATGAGAAGGGCTTTGTGCGCATTGTTGACCGTAAAAAAGATATGATTTTGGTATCTGGCTTTAATGTTTACCCCAAGGAGATTGAAAACGTAGTGGCTGCGCATGTTGGAGTTCTGGAGGTAGCTGCGGTGGGTGTGGATGATGAAGAATCCGGCGAGGTGGTAAAGATTTTTGTAGTAAAGAAAGATCCAATGCTTACTAAAGAAGCGATTTTGTCACATTGTGAAGATCGCCTAGCGCGTTACAAATGGCCTAAATATATTGAGTTTCGTGAGGATTTGCCTAAATCAAATGTGGGTAAAATTTTGCGTCGAGCTTTACGAGACGAATGAATGGGGAAGAGGCCATAGTCAAGGGCTGATTAGGTAAGGTCACAGCCTGGCACATTCTAAATTCCCATTAAAAAATGAGGAATTTAGTCGAAATGTGACACAATTCCGTTGATCCCATTAGAGAATTTCGTGACTATCATAACTTGAATATCTAATGGCTAAGCCGTTTTGGATGAAGGCAAATAGCGGAGTTGGTAATAATTTGAAATCCTATGAACAAAGAGAAGATGCAAGTGATGCGCAGCTTGCAATTGAGCGACGTGATCGAGGTGATCGTCGCCGGCCTTCGTTAAAGGGTTTTATTTACGGGCTGTTTCATGGGCGACGTCGCGGACCACGTCGAGCCGGTAATTATATAAGCCATTATACGGATTGGTATGATGTAAAATTATTAGTTCTATCGTTGAGTTTGCTTTTGCTTTCTTGTCTTGATGCTGCAATGACTATGAAGCTTTTGTCCTTTGGGGCAGTTGAACTTAACCCGGTTATGAATGAGCTACTTAAGCAAGGAGCAAGCTATTTTATTGGGGTTAAGATTGCTGTTACGGCGTTATGCATTGTCGTTTTAGTCGCGCACAATCAGTTTAAAATATTTAAGATGTTGCGTGTCGATATATTATTAATTGCCGCCGTGTTTATTTATCTGGGTTTAGTCACTTACGAATTTTATCTCTACATCCTTGGTGCGTCACCAATATAAATAATCTTCGTTGAATTTTTGTTAGTGTAGATTTTGGTTTGAGTCTTGGTATAACTTGGATAATTGCCTTTTCCATAGACTAATATTCTCTGGATTAACGCCCTTATTTATGCTGTCTAGCCAACGGTCATGGCAGTATATTACTAGCTCCAAGCCGTCGTCGGTAAAGTCCGAGAGTTTCATCTCGAAACATTGCCAATCTTCAATGCTTTTAGGCAGGTTACATTTAAATAGTTTGCTTTCTATGAGAAAGCCAAGCAGTGGTTCGTAGCGAGACTTAAATTCTTTGATGGCATCTAGTTGCGAAGCGCTATTCATGTCTTCGTAGATATACCATTTGCATGAGTCGATTATAAATTCCTTCATCGAACATCCTTTTGTAAAAGTTATTTCCCTAATCTCATGGTTTTTTTGGGTAGTCTAAATTCCGCGTATGGCCATTGTGAATTTACTTTCTCTATAGTTTCAATGACTCGTGCGTGCATGTTGTCAGATATTCATCGCCACTTATCCTGACTTGGTAGTTTTAGGGGTTTAAACGTCAATTATCACAATGCTGAAATAATGTGAGTACACCTGCAAGGCTAAATCTTTTGCTTGTCCCAAGTGTTCAGCTAGGGCGAGATCCATACCGTGAAAATTACATTCACTAGCGTCCGACTGCTTGTTGTTGGCACGACATAGAGGGGATTCTCGATGGCTTAGTAGAAGAGCTTTAGCAATTGAATTTTCAACGGGTATGTCTAATATGACATATTCATATTTTGGAGGATAGAGATGTGCGTGCTGTTTTGCGGCCTTAGAGATATCATCAAAGCGTGCAGATAGTGCATCGCCTTGATGAGCGCCTAGCCATGTATCAAAGTGTTTGCTTTGTATTTCTAAAATATTGTCTCCATGCACGCTGCCATATTCATTGAGCGCATAAACATAAAAAATATAAAGCAGATAGAGCTTTATTGAATTTTGAAAAGTTGAAATAAATGCATTTGGGGTTGTCTTATCTGTATTTACGGAATAATTGAAAGGGGTTAAGTTGTTGAGTAGTAAGTGCAATGGGTAAAATGCAATGCTTTCGATGTTACGCACCTCGCTTTGAGGGTCCACTTTCTGGTCTAAATGATATTCTTGTAAGTTGAGTGAAGCAGTTGAATTTCGATTGGCTACTTCATTTGCGGTCAGACCACAAAGGTCTGGAAAATCATCTGAACCTACTGATTGCATGTGTTCCACTAATATATCTAGATATTTATATCTTGAGTCTAATTTTATGAGTGGATGCTATACAGGTGCCACAAACTTGAGATCGTATGCCACAATAAAACGATGGATGGATTAGGTAACTTGCGGTTTCCAATAGAAAATTTGGTGTAGAGTAAGATGTAGAGCTAGTGGAGTGCGCAAATATTAAAAGGGAGAGGCCACCGGTCCATATTGAGTGTAAAATGCAAGTCTCATCGGATGCTGGGGCAGCGTAAGCAATATTATGGCTGGGTCGCATCCATTAGATAGGTATTTTAGGGTTTGCAGATAGCAGCGGTAGTGGAGTGGTGCTGTTAATAATGGCATTAGCGCAGTTTGGAGTGCCAGAAGAAACGATGCTTGCCAAAGGTTTGGGAATTTATACAGAGCAAACCGAGTTTGTAAGGACACCACCATGTGCTAGCCATCGTGGCGTGGTACTTGAAGTTTATCTTAATTAAAATTTAGCACACACATATAACCAAATGACAACTTCAAGTTTCAAAATGCTCGTTTCTTTGTACCGTAGACTAGGGATAATTGTTATAGAGCAAAGGCAAGACAAAAGTCTTTGGCTTTTGTCGCCACAGCCGGATTGGTTCCCACTCATCGCTAAGTTAGATAAAGGTGGCGATGGTGATCGAATTACTGCAATCACATCAAACTTCATGCAGTCTTTCGTAGAAGATAATGTGCAAGGCATGTGGCTAAGCGGTCAAGAGCGTCAGATTTCATCGATTTGGATTGAGGTGGACTCTTCAGAAAATAGTTTTCCATTTGAAGCAACGGCTTTGCGTCAAGTAGATAGCATGCTCATTGTTATTGAATATGTGCCGAATACCTACAAAGCAAAACAGTTTTTAGCTCAACAGTCACGAGAGAATGATCTGCTTAAAGGGTTATTGGAAAATAAAAAAGCTAAGCAAGTACAACAAATTGCCTCACGCGAAATAGAATTAGTACAAGAAATTAATGAGCGTAGAGCATTAGAGGAGCAGCTTACGCATCTTGCTTTTCATGATCCTTTAACGGGGTTACCTAATCGTTCCTTGTTCATGGATCGTTTGCAGCGAGCCATTGCTGAAGCAGAGCGTAAAAAAGAACCCGTAGTGGTGATGTTTATTGATTTAGATGATTTCAAAAAAGTGAATGATTCCTTTGGTCACCACGTTGGCGATAAAGTGATTCAGACGGCAGCATTGAGGTTGAAAAAATGTTTGCGGGATATCGATTCAATTGCGCGTATGGGAGGGGATGAATTTACCTTGTTAATTCCACATATTGGTGAGCAAGAAGATATCGAAATCATCGCTAGGCGATTAATTGAATCTTTAGACGATCCTATTGTTGTAGAAGGGACTGAATTTAGGATGTCCATCAGTATAGGTATTTCTATCTTTCCAGTCGATGCAACAAATGAGGATAGTTTGTTGCGCAACGCTGATACCGCGATGTATTTTGCTAAGCATACTCGTGGTCCTAGTTATACATTTTATGTTGCTGATATGGGTACCTCACCCTCTAAGCGCTTAGCTTTAGCTTCGGATATTGAGTTGGCCCTGCAGCAAAAAGAGTTTTTCTTGGTTTATCAGCCAATTATCAATGTGCATAATATGGAGGTTGTAGGTGCGGAAGCCTTATTGCGTTGGCGGCGGGCCGATGGCGAAATCGTCGGCCCGGATCGATTCATTCCGTTGGCGTGCGAGTCCGACTTAATTACAAAAATAGGTAGTTGGGTGATTGGGAATAGTTGCAATCAACTTAGGAATTGGCGGGGTATTTTTGGGGAAAAATTTAGGATAAACATTAATTTATCTGTGCGTGAACTTGAGTCTGCTGTTTGCAAAGATAGGCTAAGGGCAGTTTTAAATGAATTGCATTTACCGCATGGAAGCTTAGAGGTTGGAATCACGGGCACCTTGCCTATTGAGAATGTTAGTTTAATGCAATCGGGTATAGATTCTTTAAAGAGCTTACATATCTCAACGGCTATAGACCACTTTGGTGAACGACAAACATCATTGAAATCTATTAAAACTCTAGGCTTAGATACAATTAAAATTGATCGTTATTTAATTCGAGATATAGCGGATGATAAAGATAGCTATGAGGTGTTCACAGGACTTGTTAAATTGAGCTCGTGCTTAGCTAAAAATATTTTGGCCGAGGGCGTTGAAACCAAGGAGCAGTTTAAGTTGGTGCAGCAAATAGCAGTCGATGAGGCACAAGGACATTTTTTCACGCAGCCATTGGAGTCGCACTTCTTTGATCAATGGATGAAAGAGTTTGATAGAAAACAAAAACAAAAATTAAAAGTTGTACAACAGAAAAAAGGTTCTCTGTAAGTTTGTGTAGTCGATTTCCCTATTACAATTTTCAAGTTTAACTTAGCCAGCCTAGTTTCTCTGAGCTAATCTTTTTATATGGTCAATTTAGCTTAATCTGCATTCCCATAGTGGCTTTCAATATATTCTTGCACAATGTTTTGGAATTGTTGTGCAATATTATCTCCTCTTAGGGTGGTAAATTTATTTCCATCCACATAGACCGGCGCAATCGGTTCTTCGCCAGTGCCGGGTAGACTAATACCAATGTTGGCCTGTTTGCTTTCTCCAGGGCCATTTACTACGCACCCCATTACAGCAACATTCATTTCTTCTACGCCTGAATATTGTTGCTTCCAACTTGGCATGTTGTTTTGTAAGTAGCTTTGGATGTCGGCTGCTAAATGCTGAAAATATTCGCTTGTGGTGCGTCCGCAGCCAGGACAAGAGGTCACCTGCGGCATAAAAGAGCGTGACCCTAGTGCTTGTAAAATTTGTTGGGCAATAAGAACTTCTTGAGCACGATCGCCGCCCGGTTTGGGTGTAAGCGAAATACGAATGGTGTCACCAATTCCTTCTTGCAATAGTACGGATAAGGCTGCCGTGGAAGCTACTATACCCTTACTACCCATGCCAGCTTCGGTTAAGCCCAAATGCAATGCGTAATCACAGCGGGCTGCAAGATCTCTATAGACGCTGATAAGAGCTTGAACTTCGCTAAGCTTGCAGGACAAGATAATTTTGTTGTGAGCTAGTCCAATTTTTTCCGCAAGTGTAGCGCTGTCTATTGCGGATGCAATGAGCGTGTCATGCATGACTGCTTCTAGTGATTTGGGTTTAGGGTTTGATGAATTACTATCTAATTTTTTTGCCAATAAGTCTTGATCTAGGCTGCCCCAGTTCACACCAATGCGTACGGGTTTGTCATGCAAGCAGGCTATTTCTATAATTTCGCTAAATTGTTTGTCGTGTAAGTTACCTCGGCCTACATTGCCAGGATTAATACGATATTTCGCTAATGCTTGGGCGCACTGTGTATATTTTTTTAATAAACGATTGCCATTGAAGTGAAAGTCTCCAACTAAAGGTACATTTATTCCAGCCTGTAATAATCGTTCATGGATAAGCGGCACGGCTTGAGCAGCGTCTTTATTATTGACCGTGATGCGTACAATTTCTGATCCAGCTTTTACCAGCGCGGAAATCTGTCCAACGGTCTTGTTTACATCCGCAGTATCAGTATTTGTCATGGATTGGACAACAATAGGAGATGAGCCTCCTACCATAACTGTGCCTATATTAACAGCTGTGCTATAGCGTCTGGAATTCATTTGGTTTTTTAATGTAATACTAGTTGCAGTAAATATAATTAGAAATTCAATATCAAATTATGATATTAACCCATCTATGTCATATTGCGGCTTCAATAAGGTTGTTTATTTTTAAAAACGTAAAAAATGCAAATAAAACATGTATTGGCAAGATAAACTAACTATACGTTCATCGGGAAGGGGTACCTATGACATTACGCAAAGTATTGAAAATATGATTAATCAATCCGGTGTGACAAAAGGCCTTTGCCATCTCTTTATTCGCCATACCAGTGCCTCGCTTATTCTATGCGAAAACGCAGACCCCGCGGTGCGACAGGATCTAGAAACATTTATGGCAAATATATGTCCAGATGGTGATCCGATGTTTACCCATCAGGATGAGGGCGCCGATGATATGCCTGCGCATATACGTTCAGTGCTGACGCAAACTGAGTTGAGTATCCCTATCTTGAATGGGGCTTCAGCTCTCGGCACATGGCAAGGTATTTACCTTTGGGAGCATCGTACAGTAGCTCATCAAAGACAAATTGCTGTCACCATCCATGGCGAGTAAGAGCTGTGCATATCTTTTCTTCAATTCGGTGTGTAACGTTTGATTTAGATGACACTTTGTGGCCATGTGAGCCCACAATTTTGAATGCTGAGCAAGCTTTATATAGTTGGCTTCAAAACCGCTATCCTCGAATCACTCAACAGTATTCATTTGAAGGTCTAAAAGAGCAGCGAGCTGCATACGGTAAGGTTCATCCTGAACTTGCTCATGATGTTACAGCATTGCGTCGACAATCGTTAGCCGAACTGGCTAAAGAATTTGATTATTCTCCTGAACTGGGAAGCGAAGGGCTAGTGTTATTTCGAAAATTTAGAAATAGAGTAACTTTCTTTGACGATGCATTTGCAACAATAGGCGCACTCAAAAAACATTTTAAAATTGGCGCAATTACCAATGGTAATGCAGATCTTGATATTATCGGGGTAAGGGATAAATTTGACTTTGTGGTGACCGCGGAAAAAGCTGGCGCAGCAAAACCAGATAAGAAGATTTTTCAATATGCGCAGAATCAAGTGCAGCTAGCTAGCAATCAAATAGTACTTGTAGGCGATACGCCACATGTAGACATGCTAGGTGCAAGGTTAAGTGGTTGGCGTGCTATATGGTTTAATCCACAAAAAGTGCCATGGTTGGAAAAAATGAAACCAGATGCCGAAGTGCAACAGCTGAATCAATTGCGTGCGCTTTTAATTAATTAGAAATGGAGACTAATGATGTCAGAAATAGTTTTTGAAGAACGTATTAAAAAGCTTGAGCGTATGGTTAATATCATGCGAATAGCTATTATAGTTTTAGTTGTCTTTATGTTTGCTGATGTGCTTTCGCAAGACACAGGCTCAAGAGTCATATTTGCCGACAAGATTAAGGCGAGAGCATTTGTTCTGCTTGGGCCTGGTGATCAACCAATAGGTTTCTGGGATAATAAAGATACTAAAGGTTTAAAAATGTACGCTAAGGATGGCAGCCATGTTGTGCTTAACCCACAAGAGATCACTTTTTTTCAAGACCGCTTAAATCCTGTAGTAAAGTCAAAATACGATTAGAAGCTACCTCAAAATATATCTAGCACGCGGGCTCGTGCCGTATACTGCGTTGCAAATCTTTCTCGCGTGCTCATTTGTTGTCGGTAAATCCCACTTCTCGAAAGCTTTGTGCCTAGTCTGGGCGCACTATCTCCTATTTTTAGATAGTTTCTAGCTTAAGCTATAGCCTTGCCGTATTTCTTTTTATACTGTTGTTTAGATTGACTGACCCATTTATCACGTTGAATCCTGCCTGGGAAGCTTGCAAGTGTTTCAGTCAATGCGTCTATATTAAGTGTGGTGAGTCTGCCGAGCTGTTCAAAAGAATACACACCAAAATCATTTAATTTTTTCTCCATTACTGGACCTATACCTTTGATTAGCTGTAAGTTGTCTTTGACTTTTGCGGCCGCAATTTTCAGACCTTTTGCTGGTGCTTTTAGTTTTGAGGTAGGCTTGGCTGTGGTTTTGTTTTTGGCTTGTTTTTTGGTAGGCGCAGGCTTTGCTGGTGTTGTGCTTTTTAAATGTGGCGTTGGTTGTTGTGCCAGCTTATTTTTATAAGCCTCAATCGTGAGTTCATGTTCGTGCAGCATCGCGTTACTGCTATCGGCAGATTTTAGTTTAGTCACTAACTCAGCCACCTTTGCGTTGCTTTCTTGAAGGCTAGCAGAGTTTGCAGTTTGGGCGCGGTTGTCTGCGCTACGCACTTGCTCACGCAAATCATCAATAATTGCATCTTTTTCTTCACACGTATCGACAAACACGCGTTCTTTTTCGCCAGCTTCGCGTTTAGTTTCACCTATTTGTTTGTACACACGACCTAAGACTGTATTTTTTGAAGTGCCGGCTAAACGAATTTTATCCATAAAGCGGTTGAATGTTGTATCTTGACCAGGCTCATTGCCTTCTAATGGGGTGAGCTCATCAATGCGTTTTTGTATGCTTTCCATCTCGGACTGATGTCGTTCTTGTTGGGCTTGAATTTGCTCAGTGTGTTTTTTATCTTGCTCTGCAAGGCGCCATTGAGCTTTATTTTTTTCTTCTTCCATATGCGGATGAATTGCACGTAAATGAGCGGCGTCGATACGGTCATTGCGCCATTTGCTTTGCACCTGTGCAACCATGCCGTATAGGCCATGAATATTGTTTTCAGAGTTTGTGACTTTGTTATTTAGTCGACGCACTTTGTTAATCATGTCGCCAAGTTGAAATTTATATGTCTCTTGGTCCGTAACGCGCTTATTTAGACGCTTAATTTTTTGATTTGCGTCAGCATATAAGCCCTTATACTGGTCCGCTGAAGTCATAAATCCATCGCGCTCCATGCGTGTTTTCTGATACAAGCTTTGCACTTTGTTCAGCCAAGTTTGATATTTTGGTAACTGTTTGGCTTGAGACAGGGTTGAATTCCAGCGAGAAGTCATGAGCGCTAAATCGCCACTTTGCAACTCGTGTTCTGACCGTAAGTCTATAAATTTACTTTTATACGCATTGAATTTAGCAGTCTTGTTATCAAGCTCTTTTTGTGACGCTTCAAGTTTGGTTTGCATAGCTTTTAAATCACGGACACAGGTACAGCGGCGTATGAACCAACCAATTGAAACGCCTAATGCGACTGCAGCGAGTAGATAAAGTAAAATTTCGTTAAGCAAGTAGGTCATAGTTATAGTCTCCTGGTCACTGCAATTTCAATGCGCCGATTTTGAGCGCGACCTTCGGTTGTGTCATTGGAAGCGATGGGTTCAAATCCACCATAGCCAATAGCGCTCATGCGGTCGGCTGAGATGCCCTGGCTGGTTAGATAATTCATAGCTGATTGCGCACGTCGCTGGCTTAATTCAAGGTTAAGATTGTCATCGCCAACACTGTCTGTATGGCCTCGAACCATTATATCAAATTGTGGGTACCCATTTAAAACTCCCGCAACTTCACGGAGGATGTTTGTTCCTTGTGCGGTTATTTCATCGCTGCCAAATAAAAAAGTGATGCCTGAAAGGCCTAGAGATTGTAGTATTTTTCCGATGGCTTGCGGTTGCGCTAACGCTTCTACTTCAGATTCCGATGTAAGTGTAATTTCTTTTTCTGCTACAGGCGTAGGTTCCGCAACGGGCTTTGGCTCGATTGCTGGAGTACTTGCTATTTTAAGTTGGTTGTCTACCGCATGAATGCCAGATAGCGATGCAATGATGTTTTCTATTTCTTCTGAACGCTGCATGTCTTTAACTGTGCCGGTCAATATGGCATCACGACCATCCATATTTACGATGACCCCACCAACTTGTTGCTCTTTGAGTAATTGGTTGCTTGTAAAGCTCAAGTCATTTTCAATACGTTCTGCGGCATTCTCTCTTACGAGCCAATACCCGCTAATAAGCACAGCAAGGCCAAATACAAGAGGAATTAATATGCAGGAAATGCAACTGTTAATACGTTCAGTGGTCATGGGCGACTTTTTAGTTCTAGTTATATGAGTCGAAATTAATCAATAACGACACATAATATAAGTATTGCGTGAACTCAAACAATTCGCAAACAAATTATGTATATATGCGCCCAAAATTTTGAATCGAGCAGACATAGCAAGATTTTCCCATAGAACTTATAGGGAATTGTTTAAAAACTTACAATCTTGGCCTGACTTAAGGTGTGCAGAATTAGGAAACTGCTGTTTATACTATTAGTTTCCGTATCTATTACAACCACACAACACTCTATGCAGTTAGTGTAATGCCGTAAAACTTGCGGTCTTGGGATGTACTAATTTTTCAAAATCTTGGTATGAAAGCTTAATTAGTTCGGTATGTGACCCAGCGTTAAATGCGATATCCTCTTCATCCACTAGACTATTTTCGACATATACATCCATGTTATAAAGATTACCGAAGGGAGGCATTGCACCAGTTTCGCATCCTGGAAATAAATCTCTGAAGTCTTCCTCCGATGCAAGTTCCACTTGGCTTGCTCTACAAACTTGTTTTAGACGCCCCAGATTTATTCTATAAGATGCAGGTAAAACTGCCATTGCGTTTTTACCGTCAATTTTAACGATAACGGTTTTAGCAAGCTCCTTTCCTGGGATGTGTGCTTTAGCGGCAATTTCTTGCGCGGTATAAGCCATCGAGTGTTGAATGGTTACATACTTAATATGCTGGTCATCAAGAAAATCTTTTAGTCTACTTACCGGCATTATGGCCTCCTTTAGCCTGATACTCTAAAGGCTGAAACGGGATTAATATACCTATCCTAGCTCCACTGCTAAATAGTTAAAAGAGTTTTTAAGATGTTTTGTTGTAGTCGACGAAAACTTTTACCTCGCAGCCATAAGATTAATCAGAGCAATCACTAACTCTTATACCGCAAATAGCACGAACGCAATTGAATTAGTATTTAAAATGTCTACTATTTAGGAAACTTATAAGTTTTTTACGCTCTCACCACTAATTGGTAAAATATTTTGGCTTAACATTAATTAGCTTGGCAATAGTTGCGATCAGATACGTTGAATAAATATATATTACCCTCGTCCTCAACCGCTTCTATATTTCCATTGCGTGTCCAATTACCTGTGAAATAACTATCCCCTATGTCTGGGTAAAGATTCCCAGAAACGGTTCTTTCATTTTCATGAGTATTTGCATATCCAGTTATTATATCTCCTTGTAAAGTATATGTGTAAATCCAAAAAAGAGCTGTAAGAAAAACTAATTTCATTCCCATTTGCAATTTAATCCGTGTACATTACATTGGATAAAATTACAAAATATTAGTTCCAGAAATACACAAACTCATTGTTGTTATATCAATATTAATAGGTATAACAATTCATAAATCAATGAAGATTACTATTGCTTTCGGGGAATAAAATTCTGAACAAAATTATTAACAGGTGTTCTAGAAAGCATCTCAAAATCTTGAAATAAGCTTACGATATGTTCTGCCTGTTGGCCTAAGTTAACATTGATTAATGCTTTTTTAAATTTTTCTTTAAGTAATGGTATGGCTTCTAGACGGCGCTTACGATGACCCAGAGGATATCTTATTTCGACTTTTTCAGTTGCAGTACCGTCCTTAAAAAACACCTGGATTGAATTAGTCACTGAGCGTTTAGCTGGGTCTAAATATTCTTCACTATATAGAGGGTCTTCTTTTACGACCATTTTAGTGCGCAGCTCATCAATACGAGAGTCATCAGCAAACGGACTGTAATAGTGTTGAGCTGAAAGATCTCCTGACAACAAGGTTACGGCCACGATGTATTGTAAGCAATGGTCGCGGTCTGCAGGATTAGTCAAGGGGCCAGATTTGTCGATAATTCTTATCGCAGATTCTTGGGTATATATTTCAATCTTATTAATTTCAGAGATGCGTTTAATTACTTTTGAATGAAGTTTTGTAGCCGCTTCCGCTGCTGTTTGAGCATGAAACTCTGCAGGATACTTAACTTTGAATAGAACGTTTTCAATTACATAACTGCCTAATGATTGAGAAAATTTTATTTGTTCGCCTCCAAATAGTACATCTTGAAACCCCCATGCAGCTTCGGTTAGTGTTGATGGATATCCCATTTCTCCTTTTAAAGACATAACCGCATGCCATACTCCTCTTGCAGTTGCATCACCAGCAGCCCAAGATTTTCTAGACCCTGTATTTGGCGCGTGCCGATAAATACGTAACGCCCCACCATCTATCCATGCATTCGAAACCGCATTGATCACTTGCGTTTTGGTGCCACCAAACATAGCCGTAACTACAGCACAAGTTGCAATACGTACTAGCAATACATGATCCAACCCTACTCGATTAAAACTATTCTCCAATGCCAAGACACCCTGAATTTCATAAGCCTTAACCGTTGCCTCTAACACCTCTTGCATAGTTAAATTTGAATTGTTGAAGGAATCCGACTTACCCGCTAAGTAATCTGCAACTGCAAGAATTCCGCCAAGATTGTCTGAAGGATGATTCCACTCTGCTGCAAGCCATGTGTCATTAAAATCTAGCCAACGAATCATTATGCCAAGATTAAATGCGGCTTGCACAGGATCCAACGTATGGTTTGTACCTGGAACACGCGCACCATGTTTACACTGCATTTTATCAAACGATGGGCCAAGTAACCTCACACAATTATCATGTTGTAAGGATTGTAATGCACACCCAAGAGCATCCATTAGACATAGACTTGCAGCTTGCAGTGCTTCTTTAGACGTAATCTTATAGTCAACAACGTAATCAGCAATATCTTGCAATAACGGATCAGGCTGAGGTCGCATATTGTTTTTATGATCCACGATAACTCTGTACCTTGCTAATTACCTCTAGCAGTTATCGGTACAAAGGGGCGTGGTGTTGGACCAATGTATTTTGCGGTAGGGCGGATTAGTCTATTATCTGCACGTTGTTCTTTTATATGTGCACACCAGCCTGCTACTCGCGAACAAACAAAAAGTGGTGTGAATAATTTTTTGGGTATGCCCATGAAGTGATAACAAGAGGCACTGTAAAAATCTAAATTTGGAAATAGATTTTTTTCATTTCGCAACAGTTCTTCAATTGCCTCAGAGACTTGATATAGAGTCTCGTTACCTGCGAGCGCACTAAGGCGCTTTGACCATTCCTTTACATGTTTATTTCTTGGATCTGAGTGTTTATAGATTGCATGCCCAAACCCCATTATTAGCTGCTTCTTTTCAAGCATATCTTTTACAAACAATACTGCCTCTTCTGGGGTTTCAAATCGCTGGATCAACTCCATTGCCGCTTCATTAGCTCCTCCGTGTAAAGGACCTCTTAGGGTTCCTATCCCTGAGACAACTGAGGAATACATATCGGATAAGGTTGCCGCACATACACGGCAGGCAAAGGTTGACGCATTAAACTCATGTTCTGCATATAATATTAACGACACATCCATACAGCGTTTGTGTAGTTCGTGTGGTTGTTTACCGCTAATGAGATGCAGGATATATCCTGCTGTAGAATCTTCTTCACTTAGTAGACTAATGCGCTTACCTTGATGTGAAAAACAATACCAATAAAGCATACAAGCGGGCATCGCCGCCAGTAAGCGTTCTGCTACCTCATCTTGCTTAGAAAAATCAGTTTCGGGCTCCATGCAGCCAAGCATCGAGCATGCAGTGCGCATTACATCCATGGGATGCGCATTAGCAGGGATATCTTCTAATATTTGCAACATAGCTTTAGACAGATTGCGGAATTCCCGCAATCTATTTTTATACTTATTCAATTGTGCCGTCGTCGGTAATTTTTCATGTAAGAGTAGATATGCAACTTCTTCAAATGAGGCTTGTTGCGCAAAATCATCAATGTTATAGCCACGGTAGTTTAACACTTGACTTGTTTTGCCAATGGTACTGATGGCTGTGGCGCCCGCAATAACCCCACGAAGACCTTTGTTGATCTCTTTTTTCATTATCACTTAAGCACAACATACTCTTTTGTTCTGCGTCGCACAAAAAACATAGCTTCACAACGTGATACACACATTGTGAGAATTCATTTATAAGCTACGTATAAGTACGTTTTTAATCCAAGAAAAATATTAGAATTGTTACGCGTTCTTATAGAAATTGCCTTTGTTTAGTTAAATACAACAAGCTGTTTGCGCTGATTATTTAAGCCATCCCAAAAGGCAGCCACTTCGTCGAGCATTTGATTGCCGTAAGTTATGAAATCATCCTCTCGAATGCTGCGAGTGAAATATAATTCCCAAGATATCATTATTTTCCAAATAGATTTGAAGTTCTTTTTTTTAGTCTAACTTTCTATTCATAGCCAGTATGCATGATTTTTGAATGACCGCTTTTGACCGAAAGCAGACATGGAGTAGATCGTTTTGTACAATATATTAATGTGCGGTCGCTTCTCACTAGATCAATATCCTGGCTCCATT
>PVMS01051132.1_pt1 | contig 14438 bp, 28 predicted proteins | sample 1853461 | NCBI WGS metagenome assembly PVMS01 (sample SAMN08582032, study PRJNA380276) | Marine sediment metagenome, whole genome shotgun sequencing project. | isolation source: ocean sediment barecode stripped | collected 2017 | reverse complement strand
GGTGATGCCGGGAGACAATGCGAAGTTGAGATAGAGTTGGTTACGCCGATAGCGATGGAGCAGGAGTTGAGATTTGCGATAAGAGAGGGCGGCAAAACGGTAGGTGCGGGGGTTGTTACTAAAATTATTGAGTAGTATAAATTAAACTATGGCAAACGAAATGGATTTTAAAATCAGGATTAGGATGGAAGCTTATGATCATAGGGCACTTGATCAGTCAGCTGCCGATATAGTGGAGACTGCGAAGCGCACCGGAGCGAAAGTGTCAGGGCCAATACCTTTGCCAACACGCATGGAAAGGTATACAGTGCTTAGATCACCGCACGTTGACAAGAAGTCCAGGGAGCAGTTCGAGATAAGAACGCATAAACGGATAATAGATATTATTGAACCAACAGCAAAAACCGTTGATGCTTTGAATAAATTAAATATGCCGGCTGGAATAGAAGTAAAAATAAAAGCTTGAGCTGGGTGTTATATAGGACATATTTTTTTTATTAAATTTCTATAAGGTAGTGTATATGGCAATCGGACTATTGGGTAAAAAATTGGGTATGACTCAATTATATAATGATCAAGGTGAGGTCGTTCCTGCAACTGTGGTTCTTGCAGGTCCATGTAGTATTTTGCAAATAAAAGGCCAGGAAAAGGATGGGTATTCTGCTATTCAGATTGGATTTGAAGATAGAAAAAAGAAAAGAGCAACTAAAGCCGAAATAGGGCATTGCTTAAAAGCAAAGACAGGTTCAAAGAAGTGGATAAGAGAAATTCGTGATGGTGTAGATGCTGAATATCAACTTGGGCAGAGTTTAACTGTTGATGTTTTCGAAGGTGTAGAAAAGGTTGATGTTACTGGCACAAGTAAAGGTAGGGGTTTTGCTGGTGTTATTAAGAGGTGGGGGTTCAGCGGAGGCCCTGCTACTCATGGTTGTACTGTGCACCGAAGTGGCGGTTCTATTGGCGCAGGTACTGATCCTGGACGCGTGTTTAAGGGAAAGAAAATGCCAGGAAGAATGGGTGGCGTAAAAACAACAGCAAGGAATCTCGATGTTGTTAAAATAGATAAGAGCAGAAATTTACTGATTATTAGGGGTGCAATACCTGGCCCAAATGGTGGATATGTAATTATACGAAAGAGTAAGTACTATTAATTATGTTAGAAATACCAATGTTTGATAGTAATGGCAGTTTGTTAGAAAAGGTACCTTTATCTGAGGAAAGTTTTGGGGGTAAAGTTCGTAAGGTACTTTTGAGAGACGCAATAATTATGTACGAAGCGAATCGTAGGCATGGTACGGCATCGACAAAGACTAGAGGGAAGATTAGTGGTGGAGGTAAAAAGCCGTGGGCTCAGAAACATACAGGGAGAGCAAGGGCAGGAAGTACACGTTCGCCGCTGTGGAGAGGAGGAGGTGTTGTTTTTGGGCCTCACCCTAGGGATTATTCTTATTCAATTCCACGAAAAGCAAAAAAAGTCGCCTTGTATTCTGCAATATTAGCCAAATTGCAAGATAATGAAGTGGTTCTAATTGATAAATTGGAATTTGATTGTCCAAGTACAAAAAGAATGGCAAATTTATTGAAGTCCGTTGGAATAGAAGATAGTTGTCTTATTGTAATACCAAATAGGGATGAGGCAGTATGGAAATCTTCCAGGAATATTTATGGTTTGATGGTTATGGTCGCTTCGGATTTAAATGCTTATGATGTAGTTAGGCACAAAAAATTATTAATAGTGAAAGATGCACTGGACGCCTTAAGTATGAATAAACAAGTTGTGGCATAAGGATAGAAAACCTATCCTGTCATCATTACATTTTAAAGACTATTATGGATTATTATCAAATTATAAAAAAGCCTTTACACTCGGAAAAAAGCGTTGAGGAGAGGGAGTCAGCAAATGCGTATCATTTCAGGGTGGACAAGAAGGCAAACAAAATTCAAATAAAAGAAGCAGTTGGAAAACTCTTTGATGTGAAGGTTTTAAGTGTTAAGACCATGAACAGAAGCGGGAAAAAGCGAAGATACAAAAACAAGGTATACAAAACGAGCAGTTGGAAGAAGGCAATAGTAACCTTGAAAGATGGAGATAGAATCGATCTTGGTTACTAAATGTCATTATATGAATAGAAAGTGTAATTTAAATGGGTATTAGACGTTATAAACCGACTACAAGTGGAAGGCGATTTGGGAGTGTTTCTGATTTTGCAGAAATAACCACTACGATTCCTGAAAAAAGTTTATTACTGCCTTTGAAAAAAACTGGCGGAAGAAACAATGAAGGTAAGATTACTGCTAGGCATAGAGGCGGTGGAAGTAAAAGGAAATATAGAATAATTGACTTTAAGAGGAATAAGCTGGATATTGCAGCAAAGGTGGCAAGTATTGAATACGATCCAAATCGTTCTGCCAACATTGCATTATTACATTATGTAGATGGTGAAAAGCGATATATATTGGCTCCTGCTGGTTTGGCTGTAGGGCAACATATTGTCTCTAGTGAGAAAGTCGAGCCTAAGATTGGTAATTGTATGCCTCTTAAAAATATACCGTTAGGAATTGATGTACATAACATAGAATTGAGAGTTGGGGAAGGCGGAAAAATTGTTAAGTCAGCCGGTAGCGTTGCGCGTACTTTGGCTAAGGAAGGTAATTATGCACAAGTAGTCCTTCCTTCTGGTGAGATTCGTAAGATTTTTCATGAGTGCAAGGCAACTATAGGACGGGTTGGCAATACAGAGCATGCAAGCTGTGTGATTGGGAAGGCAGGAAGAAAAAGGTGGATGGGGCGTAGGCCACATGTGAGAGGTGTTGCAATGAATCCCGTTGCTCATCCGTTGGGTGGTGGGGAAGGACGAAGTCATGGGGGAAGGCATCCTTGTTCACCAACGGGTTTGTTGGCAAAGGGTGGAAAAACAAGAAAGAGAAAGGCTTTAAGTAATAAGTTTATAGTACGGAAGCGAAAGAGGGTTAGGTAATAGCAAAAAATTATATTAAAACCTATATTAAGTATTTGAGTTAAATAAAATATTATGGGACGTTCAATAAAAAAAGGGCCGTTTGTAGATAGCAAACTGTTGAAAAAGGTGCTGAAGCAGAAAGGAACAGGGGATAAAGATCCGATTCGTACATGGTCGCGAAGTAGTACGATCATCCCGGAATTTGTATCTCATACTTTTTTGGTTCATAATGGTAAAAGCTTTCATAAGCTCTTTGTTATGGAAGATATGGTTGGGCATAAACTTGGAGAATTTGCACCTACTAGAATCTTCAGGAGCCATGGGGGCGGGAAGAAAAAAGACGCAGGAAAAAGGCCTGGTTCCTAAAACTAATTTTTGTAATATTTAATGGTTTAAAATGGATTTTAAAGCAAGCTGTAAATATGTCAGGATTTCACCTAGAAAAGCTAGGTACGTTGTTGATTTAATAAGGGGGAAATCCGTAAACAATGCACTTGAAGTCTTGAGATTTACAAATAAAAGGGCTTCGCACATTATCGATAAGACATTAAGAACTGCAATTGCGGGGGCTAATGAGAATTTAGATATGGACATAGATTCGTTATGCGTAAAGGAAATCCGTGTAGATGGAGGTCCTATGCGCAAATGGCATCGGCCCAGGGCAAGAGGTGTTTCTACAATGATTAAGAGACGTACAAGCCATATATCTTTAGTTTTATCTGATGGAAAAGAATAATATAAATCCTGTAGGGAAATTTTTACGGGTAATATAAGCATATATATAATTAGCTTTTATTCCAAAATCTGAAAAGGAAGAAAAATGGGTCAAAAAGTTCATCCAAGAAGTTTGAGAATAGGTATAACTGAAAATTGGAGATCCCGTTGGTATGCGAGAAAGAAAAAATTTGGTACATTACTTATAGAAGATCAGAAAATTCGGAAATATATTAAGAAGAATTATCGTTTTACAGGAATACCAAAAATAGAAATTGAAAGAACACGTGATGAGGAAGCAAGGGTTATTCTTTATGCAGCAAGACCCGGGTTGATAATAGGTCGTAAGGGAGCGGAAATCGAAAAATTAAAGGATGGCATTAGAAAGTTAATTGGCAAAATGGTTGACATAAGGATTCAAGAAATCGGCAAACCGGAACTGGAAGCGCAGTTAGTCGCTGAGAACGTTGCTGAACAACTGCAGAAAAGGGCTGCCTTTAGAAGGACAATGAAGAGAGCAGTAGATACTACCATGGGAGTGGGTGCAAAAGGGGTAAAGATTCAAGTTTCTGGACGCTTAGGTGGAGCGGAGATAGCAAGGACAGAGAAGTCTGCAGCAGGGAGTATTCCTTTGCATACATTAAGAGCGGATATTGACTACGGATTTGCAGAATCTTTAACCAAGTATGGTACGATTGGTGTGAAGGTTTGGATTTTTAAAGGATTAAAAACCTTGGGAGAAGAGGATAAGAATGCGGTTGATGCCAAAAAGGGTAAAGTTTAGAAAAACCCAAAGAGGACAAATTAAGGGTAATGCAACAAGGGGAAACACTGTATGTTTCGGGGATTATGGATTGCAATCTATGGAACATGCTATGATAACGGCACAACAGCTTGAAGCAGGAAGAATAGCGGCAACACATTTTGTTGCACGAGAGGGGAAATTGGTTATAAGGGTATTTCCGCACAAACCGGTTACATCAAAGCCTATTGAGACAAGAATGGGTAAAGGAAAAGGCGAACCTGAACTTTGGGTTGCTGTTGTTAAACCGGGAACTGTTTTATATGAAATGGGAGGAGTGCCTGAAGACATAGCAAGGCAAGCATTTAACAGGATTGCATACAAGATGCCGGTTAAAGTAAGATTCCTACATAGAAGGCGGACAATTTGAAGGCAAATGAGATTAGAAGTAAATCGCGTCAGGAAATACTTGAAGAATTGGAAGGTTGTAAGAGGGAATTGCTAAATCTTAGATTCCAGTGGCAAGTAGGAGAGTTGCGTAATTCTGCACAATACAAGCAAACCAGAAAGGATATTGCACGCCTTAAAACTGTCTTAAGGGAAATGAAGTTGGGGATTAATAAAAAAGTTTTTCAGAAAGAGGGAGATAAGGCTTAGTGGAAACTAAAAAGATAAGTAGGCGAAAGACTGTTAGGGGAGTAGTTACAAGCAATAAAATGTCCAAGACAATTACAGTGAAATCTGAAAAGCTTGTAAAACATCCCAAATATGGAAAATTTGTTAGAAGGACAACAACTTATAAGGCCCATGATGAAGAAAACAAGGCTAGTATAGGTGATAAGGTAGAAATTACAGAAACTCGGCCATTAAGTAAGACTAAACGCTGGCGATTAGTTGGCATTGTAAAAGGATAATAGGGTACTGATAAATGATAATGGAACAAACTATGTTGGATGTTGCTGATAACTCTGGCGCTAAAAAGGCCAAGTGCATAAAGGTCCTTGGAGGTTCTAAGCGTACCTACGCTTCCATTGGTGATGTAATAGTGGTTGCTGTGAAAAAAGCTATTCCAAGTGGCGTTGTAAAAAAAGGTGATGTTGCCAAGGGTGTGATTGTGAGAGTAAAGAAGAATGTAAGGCGGGAAGATGGCTCTTATCTGAAGTTTGATACGAACGCAATTGTAATAGTTGACGATGAGGGTAATCCTAGAGGAACCAGGATATTTGGTGCAGTTGCAAAAGAACTGAGGCAAAAGAAATTTATGCGAATAATCTCTTTGGCTCCTGAAGTAGTGTAGAAAGTTGTAATATTTTGTATTAATAGCAGGTTAAAAGACATGCATATAAGAAAAAATGATACTGTGCAAGTGATAGCTGGTGATGAGACAGGTAAGACTGGTAAGATACTGAGTATTATACAAAAGAAAAGAAGGGTAATTGTAGAAGGGGTAAATTATATTCAAAAACACATACGGCGAAGTGAAAAAAACCCACAAGGCGGTCGTGTGCGAAAAGAAGCATCTATGTCTTGGTCAAATGTACTGGTGCTGTGTCAAAGCAAAAATTGTGAAAAATATGGGAAGGGTGTACGAACCAGGCGTAAATTTCTTGAAAATGGTGATAAGGTTAGAGTTTGTTATAAGTGTGGAAATGAAATAATTGCTGCTGAGTAAAATTATAGTATTTGAATATTAAAGATATGGCACGTCTACTAGAGAAATATAAAGAACAAATTGTACCTGGAATGATGAAAAGGTTCAATTATAGGAATAAACTGGAAGTTCCAAAGCTAATTAAGATTGTGGTAAATATGGGCATTGGAAGAGCAAGAGAAAACAAGAAAGTGCTTGAGGATGGTGTTAAGCACCTGGCTACAATCTCTGGGCAGCAGCCAGCTATTACAAAGGCGCGAAAGTCCGTAGCAGGTTTTAAGCTCAGAAAGGGTGATCCTATTGGTTGCAAAGTAACACTTCGTGGAAAAATGGCGTATGAATTTTTAGATCGTTTAATAAGTATTGTTCTTCCAAGAATAAAAGATTTTCGTGGTCTTTCAACGAAAGCGTTTGATGGTCGCGGAAATTATACATTGGGTATAGATGAATTGGCAGTATTTCCTGAAATAAATATAGACAATGTTGAATTTACACATGGCATGGATATAACAATAGTAATGTCCGGAAAATCAAACGAACAATCATGCGAATCCCTTAGATTGTTTGGTATGCCGTTTAGGTCGTAGTTCAAGGTTTTTCGGAATCCCAGAAACACCAACAGGTTGTTAAGGAGTGGAGAGATTATATGGCAAGAAAAGCATTAATAGTGAAATGTAATAAAGAACCAAAATATAAAACACGAAGATATAATAGATGTCAGCTGTGCGGTAGGCGACGAGCATATTATAGAAAGTTTCAGATTTGTAGAATTTGTTTTAGAAATCTCGCTTCTAGAGCAGAAATACCTGGTGTAAAAAAGGCGAGCTGGTAAGGTATAGAAAGGAAAAAGGAGTTATTTATGTGCATGACTGACCCTATTGCTGATATGTTGACACGAATTAGGAATGGAAATATGGTAGGCAGGGAAAGTGTGAATATACCTTTGTCTCGGATTAAGGCTGGCATAGCTGAAGTTCTAAAGAAAGAAGGATTTATAAAGGATTTTAAAAAAATTCCTGATAATAAACAGGGTTTGTTAAGAGTTTATTTAAAATACGGGCCTTTAAATCAAAGAGTAATTAGCCATATAAAAAGAGATAGTAAGCCGGGTAGAAGAATATACAAAAGTGTGGATGGAATTGGAAGAGTGCTTAATGGTATTGGTATATCAATATACTCAACTTCAAAGGGAATATTAAGTAATGGAGAATGCAGGAAAAACAAAATAGGTGGTGAACAGATTTGTACTATCTGGTAGGAGTGGTTAGTAGCGTGTGTTTTTCTAAGAAATGTCTTAAAGGTAAAAAATATGTCTAGGATAGGAAAAAAACCAATTTCAATTCCTGATGGTGTGACTGTTAGTCATGATAAAGATACAACAACCATTGAAGGGCCTAAAGGGAAGTTGGCACAGAAGATTCATCCAGGGATCGCGATAGAAGTTGACAAGGAGGGGAAGCGGATTTTGGTAAAAAATTCCTCTGAAGAGAAACAGTTTAAGGCGCTTCATGGTTTATTACGCACACTTTTAGCAAATAATGTGCATGGTGTTACTAATGGTTTTTCAAAGGACTTGGAGATAGTAGGTATAGGATATAATGCTAAATTACAAGGCAAAGATTTGGTTTTGCAATTGGGATTCTCACATCCCGTTAAGGTAGAAATTCCTCAGGGTATAAAGGTGGAAATTAAGAGTCAGACAAATCCTGCAAAGTTAACTGTTATGGGGGTTGATAAGCAATTGGTCGGTCAATTTACAGCAAATATCAGGCGTCTGCGTCCACCGGAACCGTACAAAGGGAAAGGTATCAAGTATGCAGATGAGGTTATTCGTAGGAAAGCAGGTAAGGCTGTTGCATCTGCCTCATAGTTTTATTTGTATTTATTGTTTTTATTTTTGAAGAGACACTTATGAATATTTTAAAGGCAAAACGTAAACGGAGAATTAAACGCCGTAAGAGTATACGAAAAAAGGTCTTTGGGGTTAAAGAAAAACCCAGATTAAGTATATACAGAAGCTCAAAGAACATATATTGCCAATTAATAGATGATACAATTGGCAAGACACTTGTCAGTGCTTCTACGTTATCGGAAGATATCAAAAAAAAGGTTCCCTATGGTGGAAATAAAAAGGCTGCTGAATTAGTAGGTCTGAAGATAGCAGAAGAAGCAAAGAAAAGTGGTATTGACAAGGCGGTTTTTGATAGAGGCGGATATAAATATCACGGTAGAGTTAAGGCTTTAGCTGAGAGCGCAAAGAAAAACAACCTTGTTCTCTAAAATCCGGGTGTGTGTTTTTTTTATATAAAAGCATAGGAGGTATTTTTGGCAAAAGAGATAGAAACTGGTAAGCTGGAAGAAACAGTTGTAAAAATAAACAGATGTACTAATGTGACAAAAGGCGGGAAAAGCATGAGCTTTAGCGCATTAGTTGTGGTAGGAGATAAGAACGGAAGAGTTGGCCATGGTTTTGGGAAGGCTCGCGAGGTTCCGAATACGGTTGGCAAAGCAGTAAAGGATGCGCATAAAAATATTATTTCTGTGCCTGTTATAAATGGAACCATACCATACGAGGTATGGGGACGTTATAAATCTGCGAGGATTTTTTTAAAGCCGGCAGCACCAGGTACCGGGATTAAAGCTGGTGCATCGGCCAGATCGGTTCTTGAATCTGTAGGAATTAAAGATATTTTAACAAAATGTTATGGTACGAGAAATGCGATAAACGTTGTGAAAGCAACATTTGAAGGTTTAAGATTGTTAAAGACGAAACAACAAATCGAGACTTTAAGGGGTGTGAAAATAGAATGAACCTCATAGATGCTAAGGCAGTAATTCATAAAAGGAAGAAAAGGAAAAGGGTTGGTCGCGGCCGTGGCTCTGGACATGGTAAAACAAGCGGTAAAGGCCAAAAAGGTGAGAAATCACGTTCAGGTAATAAATTAAGATTGTTATTTGAAGGTGGGCAAATGCCTTTGTTCCGTAGAATACCCAAAAGAGGCTTTAACAATCCATTTAAGAAGAAATACACAATAATCAATGTTGAAGATCTTGAAAATTTCGAATCTGGGACGATTGTTGATCCTCAAGAATTGAAAAAGAATAGAATAATTAGAAATACGAAATACAACTTGAAAATTTTGGGTGAAGGTGAGCTTAAGAAGTCGCTTACGGTTGCTGCACACAAATTCAGTAAAACTGCCATAGCAAAGATTACGGAGGCTGGCGGAGAAGTAAAAACACTACCATGATAGAAAAATTTAGCAATATGTTTAAGATTCCTGAGTTAAGGAATAAATTGTTAATAACGTTGGGGTTAATCGCTATATGTAGATTAGGTGTTTTCATCCCAATGCCGGGAGTGGATACAACGGTACTGAAGACATATTTCCAACAATTTACACAGGAAGGTGTAGGCAAGTTGTTGGGTTTAGTAGATATGTTTGCCGGAGGTGCCATGAGTTCAGGCGCAATCTTTGGTTTGGGAATTATGCCATACATTAGCGCGTCTATAATCTTTCAGCTACTTGTAGGTGTTGTTCCTTTCCTTGAAAAGTTGCAGAAAGAAGGTGAATCGGGTAGAAAAAAAATTAATCAATATACAAGGATAACAACTGTTGTTTTGTGTTTATTTCAAGCCTTTATAATGATACGCACTTTATATGCTATCGAGATTAATGGTATCCCTGTTGTGCCTATTCATATTCAGGGCCTTCAATTTCAACTCATGGCGGCCATACTCCTAACAACGGGTACTATTTTCTTGATGTGGATAGGTGAACAGATTGATGCAAATGGTATTGGTAGCGGAATATCATTGATTATCATGGTGAGTATTATTGATAGGCTGCCATGGGCATTTAATCAGATTTTGCAAAACTTCACTTTTTCAGTAGCGCCGGCAGAACACCAGATTGGAATTGCCAAGTTGATTTTATTAATAGGTGTATTTCTTGGGATAGTAGCAGGAGTTGTGTATATAACTCAGGGCCAAAGACGCATTCCAGTTCAACAGGCAAAGCATACGAGGGGTAGGAAGGTATATGGGGGTCAAAAACATTTTCTGCCATTAAAAGTAAATCAAGCTGGAGTTATGCCCATAATCTTTGCACAATCATTACTAATCTTTCCTGCTGCCATAACCAGAGGTTTGCAAGTTAGATTTGAGCCGGGAACATTCTGGTATTGGATTACATCTCGATTAACTGAAATGTTTCAGGGTGGTTTTACATATATAGCCATGTACGTTGTACTAATCACTTTCTTTTGTTACTTTTGGACGGCAATCCAATTTAATCCAAGGGAAATGGCAAACAATATGAAGGATTATGGTAGCTTTATTCCTGGGATTAGACCAGGACACCGTACTGCCGAATATCTTGAAGGCGTGATGAGCAGAATTACACTTGCGGGAGCGTCATTTTTAGCCGTAATTGCTATTTCGCCTATGTTAATGACAAGTGGGTTTGAGATTAACAGAGCGGTTGCAAGTTTTTATGGTGGAACAGGTCTTCTAATTTGCGTAGGAGTAGCATTGGATCTGGTACAGAAGATAGAATCTCATTTAGTGATGAGGCATTATGGTGGTTTTCTTGGAGGTACCAGCAGGATAAGAGGAAGAAGAGGATGAGGCTTGTTTTCTTAGGCCCTCCTGGCGTAGGCAAGGGTACACAGGCAGAGAATGTTAGTGTAAATAAAGATATACCTCATGTTTCATCGGGAGACCTATTAAGGGCAGCCGTTGAAACAAAAACGGAAACAGGATTAAAAGCAAAAGAATACATAGAAAAAGGGTTGTTAGTTCCAGATGAATTAGTAGTTAAAGTAGTTGTAGGTAAGATTACTACTGAATGCTGTAAGAGCGGATTTATTCTAGATGGTTTCCCAAGGAATTTATCTCAAGCCGAGATTCTAGATAAAACGTTAAATGAGTTGGGAAAAAAGATAGATAAGGTTTTTTATTTTACAGCTTCTGAAGATGTAATAATTAAACGTCTTGCTGGTCGGCGGATTTGTAAGTCATGCGGCGCACAGTATCATGAGGTGTTTAAGCCGCCGGTAAAGGACAAAGTGTGTGATGAATGTGGTGCGGAACTGCAACAACGTAATGATGATAAGCTTGAAACGGTATTAACGAGATTAAAAGTTTATCGAGAACAAACAGAAGAGTTAATCGATTATTATAGAGTGAGCGGTGGGTTGGTAGAGATAGACTGTAATGGGAATGTATCAGAGATTGAGAAGAATATACTCAAAGAGTTCCATTCGTAATCAAGCCGTGAAAGGAAAATGGAGTAGCTCGTGTGATAGTTTGTAAATCTGAGCGTGAGATCGACTTGATGCGGAAAGCAGGAAGGATAGTAGCTGATGCTCTTGGGATTGTGAGGGAGATTGCGAAAAAAGACGTAACTACTGAAACTTTAAATACAAAATTAGAAAGATATGTGTTACAGAAAGATGGTATACCGGTTTTTAAAGGTTACAGGGGTTATCCAAAAAGTATATGCGCATCTATAAATGAAGAAATTGTTCATGGGATTCCAGATCAACGGAAACTTTGTGAAGGGGATATATTGAGTGTTGATATAGGGGTAGAGTATTGTAAATATGTTGCGGATGCAGCGATCACCGTTCCAATTGGAGACGTTTCTGAAGAGGCAGAAAATTTGATGAATGTTTGTGAGGAATCACTTGATAAAGTAATTAAAACGATACGTGCAAATATTAAACTATCAGAAGTCTCAAGGTGTATACAAAACTACGTTGAGGGTAAGGGTTTTTCGGTAATACGAGATTATACAGGTCATGGCATTGGTAGGAATATGCATGAAGACCCTCAAATCCCTAATTATGTCAGCAAGGAATTATTAAAAATGGATGAAACTCTTTTGCAAGGAATGGCGCTTGCGATAGAACCAATGATATGTGTAGGTAAATATGATACAGAAGTCCTTGGAAATAGATGGACGGTTGTAACTAAAGATAGAAAACTCTCGGCACACTTTGAGCATACAATTGTGATAACAGAAGATGGTGCTGATATTCTTACTGTGTAGGGAGGGGAGTTTATTTTATGGTCAAAGAAGAACCTATAAAAGTTGTAGCAACAGTAAAAGAATCTTTGCCTAATGCTATGTTCCGCGTTGAGCTAGAAAATGGTCATGAGGTTCTTGCCCACGTGTCAGGAAAGATGAGGATGCATTTCATTCGCATTCTTCCTGGAGATAAAGTCACAATAGAGATGTCTCCTTACGACTTAAGTAAGGGAAGAATAACTTATCGTCAGAGTTGAGAAGGGAAATTTATGAAGGTTAGATCATCTGTAAAGAGGATATGTGAAAATTGTAAAATAATAAGACGCAAGAATGTGATACGTGTAATCTGTACTAATCCACGCCATAAGCAAAGGCAGGGTAAATAATATATTAGAGTTTTAGATTTAAGAATTCTTTTGTAAATTTTTGAAAGGATTGTTGTAAATGGCGCGAATTGCAGGAGTTGATATACCTGGAGAAAAAGGGATTGAGATAGCACTAACTTATATTTATGGTATTGGTAGGAAGTTATCACAAGAAGCACTTAAGGCGGTAGGTATTGATGGAGGCATACGTGCCAAGAATATTTCGGAGGATGAACTGAGTGCGTTAGCTGCTTATATAGGGAAGAAATTTACTGTTGAAGGTCAACTAAGAAGACAGGAATCACAGAATCTGTCACGAATGAAAAGTATAGGGTGTTATAGAGGCCTTCGTCATCGTATGGGACTTCCTGTAAGAGGGCAGAGAACGAAGACTAATGCCCGCACAAGAAAGGGAAAACGAAGAACAGTATCCGTAAAAAAGAGTGTGAAGGAAATGAAGGGATAAAATTATTGACAAAAGTATCAAAATGTTAAGTAAGGCCGAAATACTGAATATCCTGGAGCGGGAAGAGAATGTAATAAATTGCCTTGGGTTGAAGAAGCATAAGGGGCAATTCAAAAGTGAAATAAAAAAGAAGATTAATGAAATAGCTGGTTTTTGTGAACAAATTTTGAAGATAGTAAAGAAACTTGATAGAAGCAAGGAAATCGTCTTTTTAGAATGTTCTTGTGGTAAATCCTATCTCTCATTTGCTCTAAATTATATTTTCGAGAAAGAGTTTAATATAAAAGCCTTCTTTTATGGTGTAGATATCAATGAGGAGCTTGTTCAAAGATGCGAAGAAATCAGTTCTGTCTTAGGTTATAGTAATATGGTTTTTAAGCAGGGCAGAACTATTGATTTTATTCCGCCGGACAAAGAAGTTGATGTGGTAATTGCGCTTCATGCATGTAATACAGCTACTGATGAAGCTATTGCCAAAGGTATTAAAATTAGCGCTAAACATATTATGGTTGTGCCATGTTGTTATGGGCAGTTGAGTTCTCAGATTAAAGATAGCCATCCTTTGATTAGCCTGACACAGTTCGGGTTGTTGCGATATAAATTTGCGGATATATTGACAGATGCACTAAGATCACAATTTCTTTTAGGTAATGGATATTATGTGGATCTTTTGGAAATTGTATCTCCCAAATTGACTCCAAAAAATATTTTGATATCAGCAAGAAAGATAAAGGGTAAAAGCAAAAGGAATTTGGAAAAATACTACGAGCTAAACGGTATGTTTAATACGGATTTTGGATTACAAGAATTTTTCCATGCACGTACTCCAAATGATGCTTTGGCTTGTACTGGTTAATTGTCTGGATAAGTGTTTTTTTCTGGAAAGGATAGGGTTTACTAAATGGGCAAAAAGAAGGTAAGACGTAATGTTGTTAAAGCAATTGCGCATATTAAGGCAACTTTTAATAATACATATATAACAATTGCTGATGTAAATGGAGAAACGTTGTGCTGGGCTAGCGCTGGAACGGCTGGTTTCAAAGGTTCCAGAAAGAGTACACCGTTTGCCGCTCAAAGAACTGCTAGAAATGTTGCAGAAAAAGCACGAAGGTTTGGTGTTAAAGAAGTTGAGGTTATGGTAAAGGGGCCGGGGCCTGGCAGAGAGTCGGCAATAACGGCTTTACAGGAAGCAGGTCTTGTGGTGAAGGCGATTGAAGATGTTACTCCGTTGCCTCACAATGGTTGTCGTCCCAGGAAGAAGAGGAGAGTTTAGGAGTACCTATAGATGGAAATAGATTTAGTGTATAAATTTAGATTTTTTGAATAAAGGGTGATATGGCTAGACATATAGATTCTAAGTGTAAATTGTGCAGAAGAGAAGGTGTTAAACTATATTTAAAGGGGATTCGTTGTGAATCTTCAAAGTGTAGTATCGCTAAAAGGAAAAGCGTACCTGGTCAATTGAAAAGAAGAGGTAGGAAATTATCTGATTACGGAATACACTT
>PVMS01058567.1_pt1 | contig 14442 bp, 10 predicted proteins | sample 1853461 | NCBI WGS metagenome assembly PVMS01 (sample SAMN08582032, study PRJNA380276) | Marine sediment metagenome, whole genome shotgun sequencing project. | isolation source: ocean sediment barecode stripped | collected 2017 | reverse complement strand
TTGCAGCCGTCGCCAGCCGCATCACCCTGGCCGAGACCGCGGACTGTCCCTGGCGGAACAGCATCAGGTACATGGTCATCTGGCCCAGGGTGATGCGGCTGGCGACGGCTGCAACGGCGATCCAGGCATAGGCTCCATACAGGGCCAGTGTGCCAATCAGCCCCAACAGGAACCCCCATCCGTCACGGCGAATGGCCAGCGCGCGGTCTGCTTTGTACAGGCGCCGGAAAATATCCCGGGAACGTTCCAGTAACAGCGGGCCCAGACCGAACAACTTCACTTCCTTGACGTTGTCTTCGCGCGCCAGCACGGTCTCCAGGTACATCTGCATGCGGGTTTCCGGCGAACGCCAGCGGAACAGGCGAAAGGCGTCACCGGAGAACTTGGTCTCGGCGAAAAAGGCCGGCAGACCGGCGACCAGCAAGACCGCAACCGCCCAGGGCGAGAACTGCACCAGCAGCACGCCGTAGCTCAGCAGTGACACCAGGTTCTGAGCCAGGCCAAAGGTGCGCGTCACCAGCGAAAGAGGCCGGCTCGAAGCTTCGCGTCGGGCCCGCGTGAGCTTGTCGTAGAATTCAGCATCCTCGAACTGGGCCAGTTCCAGCGTCAGGGCCTTATCCAGGATCATCACGTTTACTCGCTGCCCCAGCTGCGCCCGCAGCAGCGCCTGGCACAGCGAGATGCCCCGCTGTGCGCCGGACAGGGCCGCCACAATGATGGCTTCGACCCCGACCAGGGTGAAAATTCGCGTCATGTTGGTGATACCGGTGTCGTGTGCGCTACGGGTTGCCGCGACCACCGCGTCGATAATCAGCGCACCCACCCAGGCCATGGCTGCCGGCAGCACGCCCGCCAGCAGGGTGAGCAGGGCCAGCGCAACCGTCAATCGGCGGTTGGTGGTCCACACCAGCTCCATAGCCCGGCGGCTGTAACGAAATACGCCCAGAAAACCACGGGTAGTGGCTTCAGGAGGGGTGCCGGGAGGAGGATGACGTGCCATGAGCGTAATAGTACATCCTGGTGCTGACAGAATCCGCCAGTGATTGTTGTGTGTGGGAGGCCGCCATGCGGCCGAACAGAAAGGAGCCGGAATCGGCTCCTTATCTGGTTCCAGGGCCTGTCCTTTTTTCCAGAGCCAATCCTTCTATTGTCGGCCGCATGGCAGCCTACATTTTATTTGGGTTCAGCAACAGCCGGTATTTGAAACGCTCCACGCTGCCAAACCGCTGTGGCTAAGCCACAGCACAGCAATACCCAGACCAAGGGTCCATTGGCGCATCATCATTCTCCTGATCAATTCAAGTACCAGCGTATTCGTTCAGCGGCATCGAGTTGTCCCATTTCACCGCTTTTATCGAGGCCTTTCTCCACACCTTCCTCGATAAGGTAAAGATAGCGGGCCGCGGTTTTCTTCCAGGTGTACATATCCAACACACGCGCGCGGGCACGCGTGGCAAGATCTTCAAAATTATCCAGGGCCTGCTCCAGGCCTCGCGCCATATCGTCGACATCTGCCGGATCGACCAGTACCGCCGAACCATCGGCAAAAATTTCGGTGGGACCGCCGTTACGGGTTGCCGCGCAGCCAAGCCCGCAGGCCACCGCCTCAATCGGCGCGAGGCCAAAGGGTTCATAGAACGAAGTCAGTACAAAAACCGACTTTCTGGCAGCAAAGTAGCGGTAGGTCGCGGCCAGTTCGGCCTGTGACTGAACATCCAGAAAATCTACCCGATGGCGCAGGTTTGCAGAATCGATCATGTCCAGGATCGGTCTCAGAACTGCCTGCTCCTCATCTGATAGCTTGTCGATCTGCTCGAATGGCTTGTCGATACCCCGGGTACAGATGGCAAATCCTGCTTTTCCCTGAAGCTCGGGCGATTTGACATAGGCCGCCACCGCGCCACCGATATTTTTCTTTTCATCGATGCGGCTGGCAACCAGCAAATGCGGCTGGTCGGGTTGATGTAAAACAGTGCTGAGTTTTCGATACACGGCCTGGTCAGAGTCTTGCGCTGCGTTACTGAATACATGAGTGTTCACACCGGGTGGAATAACCGAGAATTTTGCATCTTCCCGTACATCGACAGCCCCGGCATACAGGGGATGCGCGTATTGCTCCATCCGCTCCTGCCCGGTTGAAGTGATGATGCGAAATGCCCGTTCCATCGCGATGCGCTCAGCAGCAATGCGCCTTGAAAAACGAAAGCGCAGTTCAATTTCCGCCGCATTGGCCTGGTTCATCCCGAGCTTGTCCATTTTCTGAGCACCCAGGGAATGACCGGTGAAGGTGAAGCGCAGCCCGGTCCGTGCCTGCATCAGCACCGCGCAATAACCACCGTCTGCATAATGGGCTGTGACAAAATCCGGCAGTGCGCCGGCGTAGAATTCGATCGTTCGCTCAACGAAATCATCCAGATGATCCCACAGCTGTTCCTTGGCCAGAAAAGCGTCACCACCGCAGGCTATGCGCACAATGCGCAGGCCGGGTGCGTGGCTGTTGTAGTGGTCGGTCGCGGTCGAAAATTCAGGCCACTCCGGGTCAATGATCCGGCGCGTAACGATGTCAACCTGATGTCCCGCCTCCACCATGGCCATGGCGACTTCTTTCACGTACACCAACTGCCCCCCGAAATCGGGATGTTCCGTCAGGTGCGAGTCGGTGGCATCGAAATTACCCTGCGGGTTAAAGAAAATAATGTGCATGCCGCGAACCCTAGACCTGCGGCCAGTCACCAGCGATGGTCACCGAGTAGTCTTCGTTTACGATGATATGGGCAAGCTGGCGGTGCGCAGAAATGATATTGTGCTCGATCTCCAGCACGCGGTCGATAAAAGGATCGAGCTCCGATTCATCGCGCCGGCGCTTCTCGCGATGGGCTCGCGTGGCATGATAATCCCGGTCGATAAATACCCGGCAGGACACGTTTTGAAGCAGCGTGGTGTAGGTGCCTTCAGCGATTCCGACCCGTGCCTCCCCCGGGACCATCCACTCAGATAGCACTGCGTCCTGCTCATAATCCACCAGTGGTTTTTCAATCGGGCTGATGCCATCAGTGAAGGCCTTGAGATGCTCATCCATCAGGTCCAATCTGACCTCCTGTGTGCCCACCCATGAAATATCTGCACGGCGAGCCGCATCATTGGTCTTGGGGGGGTATACAAAATAGTCGTCCTGTTGAAATATTGCGCTGAGGATTCCGTGCGGCTCCAAAGCCTGGGCGATGGCCATGGCGGTTTCGCATTGGCCACTGCCCGACTGGCCGGCAACCGATAGTGTGAAACGCTGTTCGGAACCTATCAGCACCGGCAGAATGGCCGGAATGATACCGGCTGCGGCCTTCTCATGGTGCGCTTCAACAATGATGGAGTCGCCTTTCATTTTGTCCCCTGCCCTGGTTTGGTAAATGATTTTCGACCGCGAGTGTAGCAGTTTTAGATAAGGCAGACTTCGGAAGAAACACAGGCAACAAAAGTCGTATGAAGTAGACGGTTCCCTTGTAGGAGGCCGCCATGCGGGCGAACAGAAAGGGGCTGTAATAGGCGGCTTTCTGGTTCCAGAGCCGGGCTCTTTACGGTCGCCCGCATGGCGGCCTCCTACGGGTACGGTGGTATGCTTGGGGAGTCATCAGGGGAGAACAGCCATGAGAGGAATTTTCAGGGTTTTGTTGGGTTTGATCGGCACGCTCATTGTGCTGATGGTTGCGGCTGCGGTGTTGTTGCCGCTGATCTATGACGAGGAGGATCTGAAACAGGCAATCGCCGCTAAAGTTTACCAGCAGACCGGGCGGGAGCTGAGTATCGACGGGGCGCTGGATTTCTCCGTGTTTCCGTGGCTGGCGGTGGAAGTCGGCGATCTCAGTCTGGCTAATGCGGAAGGTTTCGGTGACCGGCCCTTTGCCCGCATCAGCCATGCCCGGGTCGGAGTTGCGTTAATGCCCTTGTTGCGGAAACAGATTGCGGCAGATGAAATCACCCTGGACGGGCTTGAACTGGATCTGGCTGTCAACGCCCGTGGTGACAACAACTGGGACGACTTGTCTGCCGGCGCTGAACCCGGGAAGGAGGCTTCGGATGAAGCCGGATCCAGCCTGATTTCCAGCCAGACGGTGGCCGGACTGAACATCCGCAACGCCCGGATCGAATTACAGGACCAACAGACGGGTTCTCATTACCGGATGAGCGGGTTTTCAATGGAAACCGGCGCACTGGGAGAAGGTGAGCCGATACCTGTGAAGCTGACTTCTCTGATTGAGGACCTGGCCGGCGGCGCCAGCGCAAACTTCAGCCTGGCTGCCACCGCTGTTATCGACTTGCAGGCGGAGCAGTACACCTTTGACGATGTCGAACTGACCCTGACCCCCCGGGTGTCCGAAGCGAACGCGGACCATCCGGAGCTTCGAATTCATGCGCCCCGCGTCAGCGCGGACCTGGCGGCACAGACTCTGCAAATTAATGCCTTCGAAGCACATTTGGCCAGCCTGCAGGCCAGTGGCGCTCTGTCTGTCAGCAATATTCTCGAACAGCCGGCCTTCAGCGGTTCATTCAACACGGCCGCGTTTTCACCTGCCGGGCTGATGCAGGAATTGCAAATGGAGGCGCCTGCAACGGCTGACCCTGAAGCGCTGAATCACGCCCGCCTGAGCTCGTCCTTCACCGCAAGCGACTCGCAGCTGAATCTGAGCAAGCTGGAATTCGTGCTGGACCAAACTCGGTTCACCGGCGACATGAGCATAAGTCATTTCGATCAGCCGAATATCGGCTTTGAATTCACCGTGGACGAAATCAATCTGGATCGCTACATGGAGCCGGCTTCCAGCGCGACAGAGCAGGATAATGTCGCGCTGCCACGGGAGGAGCTGCAGGGACAGGTGCTTGAAGGCCGCTTGTCGGTCGGGAAAATGACGCTGGCCGGACTCGATTTCAGTGACGCCCGGATTGGTGTTGCGATCCGTAATGGCAGGCTGCGTGTGAACCCACTCACAGCAAAATTCTATGGCGGCACATACAGCGGTGATATCACACTGGACAGTTCGGCCGCCGTACCCGTGCTTTCTCTCGATGAGAAAATTGATTCGGTTACTTTTCAGCAACTGGTCGCCGACCTGGTCGAAACCGAATCCCTGTCCGGCACGGCGCTGGGGCACCTGCGCCTGACCGGCCGCGGTGAAAGCAGTGACGACGTGCTGCAGAGCCTCAATGGCGACCTGGGTCTGACACTCACCGAGGGCGCACTGGAAGGCATCAACATCTGGTACGAAATCCGCCGTGGCATGGCTTTGTACAAAGGCCTGGAACCACCGCCGGAAGAGCCGGACCGAACCGTATTCTCACGCATGAAACTCACCGCCACGGTTGACAATGGCCTGGTCAGCACGCGGGAACTGATCGGCGAATTACCCTTTCTGACGCTGAGCGGCAATGGCACGATCGACCTGGGACAATCCCTTGTTGATCTGAGTCTGCTGGCCACTGTGCGCAATGTGCCCGAACTGTCGCAGGACCCGCTGGGCGCCGAACTGAAAGGAAAGCAGATGCCATTCAAAGTCAGCGGCCCGCTGGATGATCCCGTCGTATCGGTGGACTGGCAGGCCCTGCTTAAAAGCGAGGCCACGGACATGCTGTTGGACAAACTGGGCCTGAAAACGGGATCGTCGCCGGAAGAAGGCGTCGACAGCCAGACGGAGCCGGCTTCATCCGAGGATCAGATGAAAAAGGCCGCCGAGAGCGCGCTTTTCGATTTGCTGCGCGGTAAAGACAAGAAAAAGGACGAGAATGATCTGTAAGACACCGCCAAACAGGGGTCTGTGAGGCCGCCATGCGGGCGGCCTCCTTCAGAGGGTTATTCGTGCAGGTAGATGTGTGAATTTGCCTGCAGGTGGGCCTTGGACTCGGGCCATTGCGGATATAAAACATCCTGCAACGCATAAAAGGCCTTGCTGTGGTTCATCTCTTGCAGATGACACAGCTCGTGAGCGATCACATAATCGACACAGGCTGGCGGCGACCTGATTAGACGTGGATTCAGCGTGATCACGCCGCTGGCCGAACAACTACCCCAGGTGCGTTTCATTTTTCGTAGGCGCATCGGCGGAGCCTTGCCATCGATCCAGGGAACAAGGGCGCCTATGGCTTCGATCCGCGCGCTGAAATGCTGCTGTGCCTGCTGACGGTACCAGGCGATGAGCTTTTTCCTGACCGATTGCGGGCTGCTGTCTATGGTCCCGATCCGAATACGCCCATTCATCAGGCCAACGCTGCCGTTGCGATTCCCGGCTTCAACAACTTCTAGCGGATAGTTATTTCCCAGGTACAACTGTTCTTCGCCGTGGATGTATTCGCAAGGAGGTAACTCCTGCTGCCGGGCCAGAGCGTCGGCCAGAAAGCGGGTGACCTTGTGGGTGCGTTCCTGCAGCATTTTATGAATGGCGCGCTTGCTCATCCGTTTTGGTGCAATGACCAGCAAGGCGCCATCCGGGCCTGGCCGCAGGTGGATGCGACGGGTGACGGCTGGCTTGTGCTGGATTTCGTAGCGGATCAGCTGGCCATCAAATTGCAGGAATTTGTTATTCATTTTTATCATTCATTTGTAGGAGCGAGCCTTGCTCGCGAAATAATTTTAATTATTGGTGCTCAATTTCAGGCTGAGGCACTGTGTTGATCTTTGCAATCGCGAGCAAGGCTCGCTCCTACAGATTGGATTTTTCCTTCGGGGTGTATTGTTCGGCTTCTTCCCGGCTTAACTGCTCCACCTTCAAAATCCATTCCGCCAGCGTGGCATCGACTTTCAGGCGATAGTGCCCGCCTTCGTGAAACAGCCGTACGCCATTACCACGCTGTTTGGTCTTCAGGACGTAACCGGCGTGTGTACCGGTTTTTGCATCGACCAGCGACACCTCGATGCCCAGCATTTGTGGATAGTCACCGTTGACCCGCCAGTCGAGCAGCCACGGGGCCTGGACTTCGAATTCGGCAGTTTCGCCGGATCCGCTGCCGGTAAATTTGCCAACGAGTTCCGCGCTGGAGGCATCCATGCTGATGCTGCAGAGCAGGAGGCTGAAAACAATGGGGAACCGATAACTTTTCATGTGCGGGTATTCCTGAATTTTTGCGACGCTTCGAAGAACAAGGTGAGCAGCACGGGCAGGATGGTCAGCGTTACCAAGCTGGAAAACAGCAGGCCAAACAACACGATGGCGCCCAGGCCACGGTAGAGTTCAGCACCTGCTCCGGGCAGCAGCACCAGCGGAGAGAGGCCACAAACGGTGGTGATGGTCGACATCATAACAGGCCGCAAACGCACCCGGGTCGCTTCTTTCACCGCCTTGGCGATGGCCAAGCCCTTTTCCTCGATGTTTCGCGTGGCGCGCTCCACGATCAGGATCGGGTTGTTCACCACGGTGCCGATCAGGATCAGAAAACCCAGCATGGTGATGACGTCAAAGGGTTGATTGAAAGAGTGCAGGCCGATCAGGCCGAGGTTGTTGCCCACGGCATTCAGCAGCCACAAACCCACCAGTCCGCCGGAAATGCCAATCGGGACCGTGGTCATGATGATCAGTGGATAACCCCAGTGGGAGAAAACAGCGACCATCAGCAGATAGGCGATGACGATGGCCAGCAGGAAATTACCGCTCATCTGTTCGCGGGTTTCCTCCAGAGCCGTGCTGGCGCCGGTGATGGAGGTGGAGATATCAGACGGAATGTCGCCGCTGTCGCGCAGAGCCTGGATCAGGCCTTCTTTCACCACATCCACGGCGGACTCAAGCGCCACCGTGCGTGGCGGGATGATACCCAGCGTGACCGTACGCAGGCCATTCACGCGGCGAATGGAGTTGGTGCCCACCACTTCTTCCACCCGCGCCAGCGATGACAGCTGCACCATGCCTTCGTCGGTATGAATCATGACATTTTCCAGGTCGTGCGGCTGTTTGATGGCGCCTGCGGTGGAATGGAGGTACATGTCCAGCTTGTCGTCATCGAGGTAGAACTCGTCCACGAATGCGCCATCCGAATAAGCCCACAGCGTGTAGCCCAACTCATCCTGACTGACGCCCAGCTCCGCCGCCCGCTCCCAGTCCGGGCGCACCCGGGCGATGGGCTGAGACATGCTGAGTGTGGTGGGCGAGGGATCAGAATTGACCTGGCCGCCATCGAACAGCTGTTCGGCCGCGTTCAGGGTGAGCAGCGCGGTCTCGAACAGCTGATTCAGATTACGCCCCGACATCTCGACGTTGATGCTGCGGCTGCCGCCCTGGTTGTCGGAAAAAATCGAGCCGCGAGCGTTGAAACTGCGCATACCCGGCACCGAGCGGATCACTTTCGTGGTCGCCTCTATCAATGAATCGGTATGCGCCGGATTAATGGGTTCGGTTACATTGAACATCGAGCCGGCCGAAACGAAGGATATGTGCTTCAACAGCGGCGGAATATCCGTTTTACCTGAAGCGTAATCACTGCCGTCGGCGCCAATCTGGGCCACGAAAATTGGATCGATCTCAGCCCAGACATCGATCATGGTCTCCAGGTTGTATCCCGGAGGCGCGAATATGCGGGCAAAAATTTTCGCCTCTTCACCTTCAGGCAGGTATTCGGCTGGAGGCGTCATGAACAGCAGGATCGATGACACCGCCGCCAGAGTCAGCAGCAGCGCCGTGACGCGGCGCCGGGTACTTGCCAACAGCCAGTGCGTGATACCGAGTATCCCCTGCCCGGCCTTCTTGACAGCGGCGCTGAATCTCGACGGCTCAGCCTGCGTTTCGCCCTTACTGTTCAGGAAGCGGCTGGCAGCGGTTGGAACAACGGTAATGGCGACGATCATCGACATCAGAATCATTGACGAGATCGCCACCGCAATGTCGGAATAAAGTTGCCCAGCCTGTAGGTCCAGGAATATCACCGGCAGGAAAACCATTACCGTGGTGAGCGTGGAGGCCAGTACAGCGGGCCAGACCTCACTCACACCGCGCAGCGCTGCTTCCTTGCGGCCCAGTCCCTGCGCCAGGTAGCGCGTGATGTTCTCCAACACGACGATCGAGTTGTCGAGTGTCATGCCGATCGCAAAAGCCACACCCGCCAGGGAGAAAACATTGATGCTGCGGCCGGTCAGCGAAAGGCCAAGAAAACCGGCCAGCACGCAAATCGGAATACCGATCGCACCAATCAGGGTGGCAGACCAGGATTTGAGGAACAGGCGTAACACCAGGGTAGCCAGCAAGGCGCCGATCAGGAGGTTTTTGATCACCGTGCGCACCGAGGCGCGAATGTAGCGGACATCATCCTGGTTAGCCAGGATCACGATTCCTTTTTCCTTCGCAACGCCTGCATTGAGCTCTGCCACCGCAGCTTGTATGCCGTCGAAAACTTCGATGATGTTGGCGCCCACCTGCTTGCGCACCGCCATGAACATCGAAGGCTTGCCTTGCGAAAAACGCAGCGAACGCCATTCCGACTGTGCCATTTCAGCGTATCCGACATCAGCCAGGCGAATGAAGCCACCATTGCGTTCGACGATAATCATTTCGTTGATATCGTCGACCGTTTCGAACCGCCCCAGGGTACGCACCAGGTAACGCCGCTTGCCGAAATCCATGTCGCCACCACTGGCGTCACGGTTGCGCGCACGAATGGTGCGGCGCACATCCATCACGCTTAAACCGTGCGCAGCCAGCCTGGCCGGATCGAGATTGATATTAACCTGGCGCTTCGTACCACCGCCGACATTGACGCCGGCAACGCCGGGCACGCGCTCGAGACGGGGCTTGACATTGTCTTCCAGCCAGTCTGTCACCTGGGTGATCCTGACATTTCCGGGATTGCCCGGAAGCGGCTGAATGGTATAGAACGCAAATGAATTCTGCGACATCGATTCGGTGGAAATACGCGGCTCATCCACGTTTTCCGGATAACGGGGCACCTGGGACAGAGCATTGGAAGTGCGAATCAGGGCCTCGTTGATGTCCATCCCAAAAGGGAACTCCAGCTCGATCGAACCCCTACCGAAGGTGGCCGAGGAGATCATGCGCTCCAGACCCGGCACGTTGCGCAGAAATTCCTCCTGTTCGATCAGAATTTCCCGCTCCACGTCGCGGGGATTGGCCCCCGGCCAGATTGTCTGCACCGAGATGATGCGCGGATCGAGGTCCGGAATCAGCTGAATGGGTACGCGGAACAGTGCGGCCAGGCCAAACAGGCAGACAATGGCGACCTTGACGATCAGGATGGTGGGATTTTCGAGCGCGAAGCGGAAGACCATTCGAGTCAGCCCCGAACGGCTGTAATATTCTGGCCGGCCCGCAGGCTCTCGTTACCCAGCGTGACCGTGAGGTCCCCTTCCCTCAGTTCATCCGAACGTACCTCAACACGGCTGTTGTTGCGCCGCCCAAGAGCAACCGGTACGGATTGAGCGGTGTCGTCGCGAACCACCCATACCACCAGGCTGCCGTCCGCGCGCCGCACGATGGCATCAGCCGGCACCTGCAACACCGGTTTTGAATGCGCACCGCCCAGCGAAAACACCAGGTGAGCCGACATGCCCGGGGCCAGGCGCCAGGCCGAATTGGGGATATCCATGCGGGCGACGAAACTGCGCGTGCTCACATCAGAAACCGCAACCACGCTATCGACGCCGGCCACGATCTGATCACCCGGAAAAGCATCGACCGAGATAGTCACCCGGGTGCCGGTCTGCACTTCGCCAAAGTATCGCTCCGGTACGCGCGCCTGCACGCGCAATGGGTCCATCTGCACCAGCTGAAAGGCCGAGCTTCCGGCGCCCAGCCACTGACCTACCTCGGTGTTCTTGAAGCCGATGACCCCGGCAAACGGAGCGCGCAGCGTGTGACGTTCCAGCCGCACGCGTTGCATCTGGATCTGGAGATCGAGCTGGCTCAATTGTTTTTCTTCGGCCGCTTCGGTGGCCAGGCGCGAGTCAAATTGTGATTTCGAAATGTTCTTGTCGCCGATCAGCCTGCGGCCTTCGTCGGCCAGCCGTTTCGCGTCCTGGTACATCAGCTCAGCTTCATCATGCATGGCTTCCAGGCGCTGCAACTCCAGGCGGGTCAATTCCGAATCCAGTTCCAGCAGCAAATCACCTGCCTCCACACGGTCACCGGCATCCACCGTCATGCGTTGCACCAGTCCACTTTCCTGCGGCGCCAGCCAGCTGGACCGGGGCGAGAGTACGGAACCCGACAAGGGAAGCTCCTCTATGATCGGCGCGAGAATCACTGGCTCGACCCGGACCTGCATCTGGGCCAGGGCCTGACCAGGTAACAGGAGCAGGATAGCCAGGAATGGCAGGCACAAAATTGCTTTCGAACTCCGTTGATGCATGTGGGTGGTTATCCTTATTAATCAGGCTACCCTAAACATAGCCTATTCATTCGCGATGAAAAAGAGTTTCTTATGCGCGCGCTTCGATGATGAAACGCAGCCCGGTCCCGTTAAGGAGCGCTTGTAAACTGGTCCCAATAGGGATTCTCTCCAAATCTTTCCACCAGGAAATCGATAAACGAACGCACCCGTTGCGACAGGTAGCGGGTTGATGGGTAGACGGCATAGGCGCTGTGCTGGGGGGGGCGGTAATTTTCCAGAACCGGTACCAGATCGCCGGCGGCGATGGCCTGCCAGGCAATAAAAGAAGGCGTGAGGATAATCCCGTGACCGGAGATGGCCAGATCACGCAGAAAATCACCGTTGTTTGCCACCATCCGCGGCCTGGTGTGAATGACTTGCTCTTTTCCGTTGGAATCGTTCAATCTCAACAAGGGTCCACCACCCACATCATATTGCAGCAGCTGGTGGTGTTTCAGCTGCGCAGGCTCCTGTGGCATGCCGTGCTGATCGAGGTAAGCCGGGCTGGCGCACAACAACATCCGAATAGGGCAGATCCGCCGGGCCCGCAGGCTGGAATCATCCAGATCCGCAATTCGGATGGCGAGATCAACGCCCTGCTCTACCAGGTCAATCCGGCGGTCGGAGAAATCGATATGGAAGTTCAGCTCCGGGTGTTCCCGCATGAAAACATCAATAGCCGGGGACAAGTGGCACAGGCCAAAGGACAACGGGGCGGCCATGCGCAGAGTTCCTTCCAGCGAGGCATCTGAATCTGCGGTTCTGGCATTGAGCTCCTCGACATCCCCGATCAATTTCACCGATCCTTCGAAAAAGGCCCTTCCGGCCTCGGTCAGGCTGGATCTTCGCGTGGTGCGGTTCAGCAATCGCATACCGAGGCGGGTTTCGAGTTCGACCAGGCGACGGCTGACTCCGGACTTGGCCAACCCGAGTTGTTCGGCCGCCTTGCTGATGCTGCCGGCTTCCACCACACGCACGAAATTTCGCATTTCTTCCAGCTGGCCCATTGTTCTATTTTCCTGAACTATAATTTGTAATTATTGCTGTTTTTAGCTCTATCGACAACAGTTATGCTGGCGGGCATATTTCACAGACCCAGAATTCACAGACCAGCGGAGAAAACATATGAATGCCGAATTGAAGAAAGTCACAAGCCGCGAATTGATTGCGGCAACCGGTGGCCAGGCTACGACCGATGGCGATGGTGTGAAAATGACCCGCATCATCGGAACACAGGAACTCAATATGCTGGACCCCTTCCTTTTGTTGGACGCTTTTGAGTCGGACCAGCCACAGGACTATATCGGCGGCTTTCCCAGCCACCCGCACCGGGGTTTCGAGACGGTCACTTACCTTCTGGCCGGCCGCATGCGGCACAAAGACAGCGCCGGTAACGAAGGCGTGATCGAGCCGGGTGGTGTGCAGTGGATGACGGCCGGCCGCGGCATTGTTCATTCCGAAATGCCGGAGCAGGAAGATGGGCTACTGATGGGTTTTCAGCTATGGGTGAATTTACCTGCGCGGGCAAAAATGTCAGAACCGGGCTACCAGGAGTTTCCGCCATCCGAAACGCCGCTGGAACAGCGTGAAGACGGCACCCAAATCCGGGTAATCTCCGGCGTGACCAGCCGGGGGACAGCGGGGGTGGTGAAAAACGACTACGTGAACCCGACCTACATGGATATCAGTCTGCCCGCGGGCAGCTCTTTCGAGCAGGCGGTGGGTGCAGACGACAACACTTTTCTGTTCGTGATCGACGGTGAACTCGAAGTGGGCGGGCAGGGTGCAAGCCTGGGCCGCAGGATGCTGGGCATCCTGGATGAAGGCGCGGTGGTCAGAGTCACGGCTCCGTCACAAACCACTCGTTTTTTACTGGTTTCCGGGCAACCGCTGAACGAACCTGTTGCACGCGGCGGACCCTTCGTGATGAATACGAAGGATGAAATCATGCAGGCCTTCGACGACTACAAACACAATCGGTTCTGAGCAGCCGACAAAGGAAAAATCATGGGACTTCTGGTACACGGAAAATGGGCCGACCGCTGGTACGACACCAAGGGCCACGAAGGGCACTTCGTTCGCAAGGCGGCGCAGTTTCGCAACTGGGTCACGGCTGATGGCAGCCCGGGCCCAAGCGGGCGCGGCGGATTCAAAGCAGAAGCAGGGCGTTATCATTTGTATGTTTCGCTGGCCTGCCCCTGGGCCAACCGGACATTGTTATTCCGGCATATCAAAGGCCTGGAAGACATGATCAGCCTGTCTGTAGTGCACTGGTATATGGGCCACCAGGGGTGGACTTTCGAACCCGGAGACGGGGTCATTGCAGACCCGATTCATGACGCACACTATTTTCACCAAGTTTACACCGGGGCTGACCCCGAGTACTCCGGACGAGTGACGGTGCCGGTCCTGTGGGACCAGCAGACTGAAACCATCGTGTCCAACGAATCCTCAGAAATCATTCGCATGTTCAACAGTGCATTTGACCAGGTCGGCGCGCTGCCGGGAGATTATTATCCGCAGGAACTGCGCGTGGAAATCGACGAAATCAACGCGCGGATTTACAGCAATGTGAACAACGGCGTGTACAAAGCCGGTTTTGCGACTACGCAGGAAGCCTATGAGGAGGCCGTTTTTCCGCTGTTCGAGACACTGGACTGGCTGGAGCAAAGGCTGTCGCAACAGCGCTACCTGATGGGCGACCGTCTGACTGAGGCCGACTGGCGGCTGTTCACAACCCTGGTGCGCTTCGATCCGGTTTATGTCGGTCACTTTAAATGCAATATCCGGCGTCTTGCTGATTATCCCCACTTGTGGGCCTATACCCGCGACCTGTATCAACATGAAGGGGTAGCGGCCACGATTAACATGCAACACATCAAGGACCACTACTATGGGAGTCACTACACCATAAATCCTGCCGGCGTTGTACCGGTTGGGCCCGAACTCAATCTGAACGAGCCACACAACCGATTGTAGGAGGCCGCCATGCGGCCGACTTGTAGGAGCGGGCCTTGCTCGCGAAAAATCAATTTGGATTGATGCCTAATCCAGGATTTCGCGAGCAAGGCTCGCTCCTACAAAAAAAGC
>PVMS01052889.1_pt1 | contig 14442 bp, 14 predicted proteins | sample 1853461 | NCBI WGS metagenome assembly PVMS01 (sample SAMN08582032, study PRJNA380276) | Marine sediment metagenome, whole genome shotgun sequencing project. | isolation source: ocean sediment barecode stripped | collected 2017 | reverse complement strand
TGGTAGTTTGTCGGAGGCCAAGGCGGGGCCTTCAAAGAAAGCTGAAAAACCAGTACCTGGTGCTCCGCTTACAAAAACGAGTCAGGCCATCTCTAAAAAGCGAAAACTTTCTTATAAGGATCAACATGAATTGGACAGGCTGCCGCAGACAATCGAAAAACTTGAAAACCAGAAGTCTGAACTGGAGCGGGAAATGTCCGCACCTGGCTTTTACGAATCTGATTATGAACGGGTTCAGCTTGCCACCCAGAAGCTGCAAGAGTTGAATCAGGCGCTGGAAGTGGCTTTTGAACGATGGTCTGAATTAGAAAATATATAGAATAAAAACAACAATATATATAATTATATTAATTAAATACATTAATAATTATTAAACGGTTTGTGTTGACTCGACATGAGTATGCGGCCAGTCTAGGTGCACATTTTTACGTATTACCTGTGATGGGGCACCCACGATGAGCGGATCCGGTGCACCAACTACTTTTGCATCCTTGTCCGGGTAATCCAGCTTATTCAGAAAATGCTGCATAGAGTTAAGTCGCGCCCGTTTTTTATCATCCGATTTGATGATCGTCCATGGGCAGGCGGCAGTGTCGGTGTAAAAAAACATGGCCTCCTTGGCGCGTGTGTACTCACTCCAGAGGCCAATAGCGGCTTTATCGACCGGACTCATCTTCCACTGCTTGAGCGGATCCTGCTCACGGGCAATAAAACGCTTGCGCTGTTCCTTCTTGGTGACAGAGAAGTAGTATTTGAATAACTGGATGCCGGAATTCACCAGCATGCGCTCAACCTCGGGACACTGGCGCATAAACTCCAGGTATTCATGTTGGTCACAGAAACCCATTACACGTTCAACACCGGCGCGGTTATACCATGATCTGTCCAAAAACAGGATTTCGCCTTCGGTGGGTAAATGTTCGATGTAACGCTGGAAGTACCATTGGCCCCGTTCATGATGGGTGGGTTTTTCAAGTGCCACAACCTTTGCAGCACGGGGGTTCAAGTGCTCCATGAACCGCTTGATAGCCCCGCCCTTGCCAGCGGCATCACGGCCTTCGAAGATGACTACGATTTTCTGCCCGGACAGTTTTACCCAGTTTTGAACTTTTAACAATTCGATCTGGAGTTTTTCTTTTTCACGGTTATATGTATTAGTACGAATTCTGTCCGTGTAAGGGTATTTTCCTTCTTTGAACAGCTTACCTATTGACTCGGGGCACTTGCGTAGTTTCTTGATAAAGGCCGAGGAATATTCACCACCCAGGTAACTTTCTTCGATTTCGGGTTGCTCAAGCGGCACAGCTACTGCAGTTTTTTCATCTTCATTGATGTCTTCTGCGGAATCACTTCCTTGATGCTTCTCAGAATCTACGATTTTCAAATCTGAAACCATTGGTCTGTTTCCTTGTCACACCGGCTTTTGAAGGCACACGGTTACCTGTTTAGTAAACATAGTCGAGGTTTTCCGGAAAACATCATTCTGGCATTGCCCGAGCTGTTGTTACATGAGTCAATACAATTTAAACCAAGTAAAGTTCATGAAACATATTATCACTCTGAAGGCAATTCATACATATGATGAAAGTCACCCACATGTGTTCAGATTAACAGCATGTTGGATTTACGGATTGCGGTTTAACGATGTTTTGCGGTCTACACTTAATGCCATGAGTGTTGAAATGTCGATAAGAGTCGGGGCCATCACCGCATAGGCATATTGCGTGCCCTGGCTCTTCTACGAGTTTATTTACACGTTTTTACACGCTGCTGAATCAATCCAACAAAACCCTGAGATATACTGATTTTCATATTCAACGGAGAACTGACAGATGAAAAAAGTAATTGTTTTGGTATTTGCCGTGGCATTTGCGGCTTCTTCCAGTTTTGCTGATGGACAAGCTGACAAGGACGGTAGCAAGGGTCAACGGGGCGGTGGTGATCGTGCGGCAAGGATGCAGAAGGAACTGGGTCTCAGTGATGAACAAATGCAGCAGATGCGTTCAATTCGTGAAAATGGTGGTGGTCGCGAAGAGATGCGAGCAGTGTTGAATGATGAGCAGCGTGCAATCGTTAAAGAACGACGGGCCAAAGGACAGGGCCGGGGCAATGGCAATGGAGGTAAAGGGAAAGGTCATGGGCAGGGTCACCCGGCTGAATCTGAGACCCCGAAAGCCGAACCTGATGAAGGCTGATATTGCATAAAATCAGGTTGTGCCATGCAAGACACCCTGGCCTTCACCCGGTGAGGGCTTATCTCAATGTTGCCTACATCACCATTACCCAATTAATTCCCCTAATCCGATTGACTTTCTGAAGGATGCAATGAACATGGGGAACCCGCACACATTCATGTTCAAAGGGACAGAATGTTGGCAAAGTTTTGGTTGGAACCTGTGTCACTTGCAAGTGCGACAGGGTTACCATCACACGAGTTAAGAAAAGTTCGGTTATTAGTGATCGAAAACAAAGAGATATTGTTGGAGGCATGGAATTAGCATTTTGGCGGTTGAACTACACGCACAGGCACGTGATGTGAAATTTACGGATGTTGCAATATCCGTTGAATTGATTGACGGCCGTACGATTTCTGCTCCCCTTACCTGGTTCCCCAATCTTTCCGGGGCGAGTAATAGTCAGCGCAGTAACTGGGAGCTAATAGGCGAAGGAGAGGGCATTCATTGGCCGGATATTGATGAGGACCTAAGTGTTGCGGGTTTGCTGGCGGGTAATCATTAACTCCTAACTTTCAATTTGCAGCTCCACGTTTGTCGACCGTGCTGCATGATCATTTTTTGGCATTTCGCCACAGAGGGGGTAGGCTTGTTGTCAACAACAGGCAAAAAGAACATTATCCTTGCATTATTTTTTAGAACTTAAACACAAAAACGTATTCTGGATCGGCATTGCCGTGAAGTTGATCTCTTAGATTGGACTACTGAAATGAAATTATTTGAGCAACTGATTAATTTACTGGTGGTCGGTGCAATTGTGCTGACTGTGGTTAAAACCTACCTGACGGCCAACAAGGTTTGGTCACGAAAACACCAACAGGTGGTATCGGAGAGTGTCTCCGTATCAGCACAGTTCATCGGCGTTGCTACCAGCATTCCGTTTCTGATCAAGTATTCGCTCATAGATGGTGATTTTATGAGCCTGGCTAACATGTCTATTAAACTGGCCCTGACCTTATTGTTCCTGATGATCGGGATAGGCATATGGGTGAGGGTAGAGGGCAGTGAGGGATTATGGGCCAAGATTAAGCGTTCATTGAAGCTGGAAAAAGAAGAAAGCATGGATCTGATCAATGCCCTGATACAACCTGCAGGTGCGCGTATCATCCTTGATGTGCTTCGAAGACTGGCAATGATCGACAAGCAATTGGATGAAAGGGAAATGGCATTTATTCAGAAATTTGCCGACAGCTGGAATATCAAAATTAATTTTGACAAGGAGTTTGCTCTCAATGGTGATGAGGTCACAGATCAAACGTATATCGACCTGCGTAACAGCTTGTTGAAATACCTGTCGATATCCCCTGACAAGGGGCAGGCGTCACAGTTTCTGGATATCATCAATGCCTTGGTGAGTGTTGATGAGGTGGTCAGTGATGAAGAGCAGTTTATTCTTGATGAAATGAGGGGGCTTATAGAAACCTATATCAGTGGCGGTAAGGCGAAAATTGCCTATACCGTGATCGTGGTGCCTCAAAACAGCGAGGAACGAGCCTCGATAAAAGCATTACTGCCCAACGAGAGTCCCCGTGCCAAATGGGGCGGGAATATCTATTACGCTGGCATATTCCACTCCCGTCCATTTGCGCAGATGATGAGTGAAAAATACCAGGGGCTGAACTTGTTTTCTACAGTCAAGACCTTAACAGAGTAGGGTGAAGATCAATTTATATCCCGTAAAGACATTTACGCATGAGATTGGATATATGGAAACGATTCAGCGTATCTTGAATCTGTTGCCTGCTTGTGCAACCAGCCCAACCGCTCACCATCAGTTGATGCTGGTATCAAAAGACTCCGCCATTGCTTCGTCAAAAGAAGCCTGAGTTTCCACCGTCAAGGAACTGGATGAAGCAGGCAAAATAGAGGAAGACCCAGCGATCCATGGGCAAATGCACTACAAATACCTGAAATACTTAAGCACAGTGTGCCTTTCAGGGTTTTGTGTACTTTGTCAGCAGTTTGAAATACCTTTCCGGTAGCCAGCGCTTCAAACGCCAGGCTGAGTGCGTTTGAGGGTGCGTGAGTAACAGAAATTTATTTTCTTCAACGGCGGTGGCGATTTCGTTGGCAATCTGCTCCGCGGAGATGCCTGATGTCTCCATCCAGCGGGTAACGGTGGCTTTTGCATCGGCTTCGGTTGAACGAAAAGTATCAAGTAAATTGGTTTTTACAAAAGCAGGGCAGGCGACAGTTACGCCAACACCATAGGGTTGCATCTCCGCACGCAAGGCCTCGGACAAGGCCACAACCCCCGCTTTGGCGACACCGTATGAAACGATAAAAGGTAATCCAGCAAGACCGGCAAATGACGAGACATTAACGATATGACCAGTCTCTTGACGTTTGAACATGGCGGCGAACTGGTGACAACCACGAACCACGCCCAGCAGATCGATATCGAGTACCCATTGCCAGTCATCCATGCTGGTATCTTCGACATTACCGGCCGTTGCCACACCGGCATTATTGACCAGTACTTGCAGGCCTCCCCAACGATCCATGATTTCATTTTCAAGCTGTTGCCAGTGATCCGCTTTGGTAGTATCCAGCAGCATGGAAAAACCCTTGCCACCTTGTTTTTCTATGTCACCCAGGGCTTGGCGGGCGCGGTCTTCATCAATATCAGTGACAGCAACATTCCAGCCGTCTGCAGCATACTTATGTGCCAGTGCAGCACCAAAGCCACTGCCGGCACCGGTGATCGCGATGCTGTTCTTCCAGTTGGGTTGAGCCACAGAGGATTCCTTTGAAGAGTGATTAGCTGGCTTTCAGACCTTCCAGTATGGTGGTGGTGACTGCGTTTGTGATCTGACGGGTGTCTACGGGCATCGAAAGAATATCTGGCAGATTTCCGCCTGTCAGTAATAATGCAAGACCATGTATGGTCGACCATACGGCCAGCGCCAGGGTTTCCACATCACCTTTTTTAAATACACCGCTGGCCTGGCCGTCTTTGATGATGGTTTTCAGACCGGCAAAGGCGGTGTCACCTGATGCTTTCAATTCTGGGTAGGTATCGTCGCAGGGCAGGATGCCGCTAAACATTAATTGGGTACATTGAGGATGGTTAAGCGCGATTTGTACATAACCGTGTCCTGCTTCCTGCAACTGGGCGGCCGGGTCATCAATATTTGACTCAACCGCGTGAGCAAGCTGCTTGGTTAATTGGTTAAAACCAACACCGGCTATACCCGCCAGCAGACTTTCCTTATCTTTGAAATGACGGTAAGGGGCCGTGTGGCTGACACCAACCTTTTTTGCGATTTCCCTGAAGCTGAGTGAGGCAATATTATTTTTCTCCAGGAGAGTGCAGGCTGCACACAAGATTTCCTGGTGAAGATCACCATGATGGTAGGGCTTTGCCGGCGCTGCTTTTTTGCGTTTTGTTACTGCTGTTTGAATTGTCATAGCTAAATCATACCTCATTTATGTTTACACTGGCAACATTCATGTATACACTGTAAACATCAAGCATCAAATTGCAGAGTGAGTGAGATGAACTACACACACAGAATTTTCATTAAAAGGCCGACAATTTCGACGATTCTATTTGGCGTTGTGTTGATGGCAACACCGGTTTTTGCGGACTCAACAGATACGGTAGCTGTGACCGTGGCTCAGGTAAAACACGAACAACGAAGCCAGCCGATCAGGAATAGTGGGCGGATCAGTCATAAAAATGAAATACGCTTGTCGTTCAAGACCGGCGGCTTGATTGAATTGATCAATGTGGAAGAGGGCGATGAGGTGAAAGCGGGGCAGGTACTGGCAACACTTGATCTTGAAGAAATCAACGCTCAGCAGCAACGTGCTGCGTCCAATTTCAAAAATGCGGCTGCTGATCTTGAAAGATTCAGCAAGCTGTATGAAGAAGCCCTGGTCTCTCTGCAGGTAAAACAAAATGCACAGTCCGCCAACGACAGTGCGGCGGCCGAGTTACAAATCGCCAACTTCAACAAGAAGCTTTCGGTCATTCGGGCACCTGCTGACGGGCGTATCCTCAAACGGTTTGTTGAGTCCAGCGAATTAATCCAGGCAGGCCAGACTGTTTATCTTATGGCATCCAGCAAACAGGGTTCGGTGGTCAGGGTGGGTTTGATCGACCAGGATATCGTAAAAGTAGGCGTTGGCGATCCGGCAGTGATATCCCTGGATGCCTATCCCGGGCGCAAATTTGCCGGAGTGGTTTCCGAGGTTGCACTCAGCACGGATTCAGGTGCTGGCACCTTCGAAGTGGAAATACTGATTGATGACCAGGGCTTTGCATTGCGTTCAGGATTAATCGCCAGAGTAGAAATCAGCCCCATATCAAACGATCTGCAGTACTACATTCCGGTCGAATCGGTGTTTAAAGCAGACAATGGTTTAGCCAGGGTGTTTATCCTGGATGAGCGCACAAACAAGGTGAACGAAGTAAGTGTTGAAATCGTTGAGATTCTTTCCGATGAAGTTGTTGTTCGTGGCAGCCTGAAAATATCTGACAAGGTCATAAAGCTTGGTGCACCGTATTTGACTGACGGCAGTATTGTCTCAGTCGTTGATGAAAGCTAGGCGTAGTCGCTGGCATGAAATTACCGGTTTACGCCATACGTAACTATCAGTTTACGCTGATAGTTGTTGCTCTTCTGGCCCTGTTGGGTGTGTTGTCGTTCCAGACCATGCCGCGATCAGAAGACCCGCAGTTTGACTTTCCGATGGTGGTCGTCACCGTTGCATACCCTGGCACCAGCCCACTCGATATGGAAAAACTGGTCACCGATCCGATCGAGGAAGAGATCAATGAACTGGAAGACATCAAGGAAATAAAAACCAGCATCATGGATGGTGTCACCATCATAGAAACCGAATTCAATTACGGTGTTGATGCGGATGAGAAATATGATGATGTTATCCAGGCCATGTCCAAGGTACGTGCCGACCTGCCGGCTGAAATATACAGTGTTGAGATAAAACAGGCCTCACCAACTGACGTCAATATACTGCAGGTTGCCTTGCTATCCGAGACGGCGTCTTATCGTGAAATGCGTTACCAGGCAGAACGCCTGGAGAAAATATTCACACGGGTTGCCGGTGTCAAACGGGCCAGTGCCCTGGCCTTTCCTGACCAGCAGGTCCAGGTGACTGCTGATCTGGCCGCTATGCGCGAGTTGGGCCTGAGTTTATCCGTATTGAAGAGTAGTTTAATGGGGGCGGCGGCAAATGTGCCGGGTGGCTTTATAGATGCCGGTAGCAAACGGTTTTCGGTCAAGACCTCCGGCGATTATCAATCGCTGGATGAGGTCAGACGCACGGTGTTGAGCCTGCCGGACGGGACACTGATTCATGTTGAAGATATTGCAAGCGTGGAACTGGTCGATGCTGAGCCAGCTTACCTGGGTCTTTATAACGGCCAGCGCGCAGTATTTATAGCGGTTGAGCAGCGGGGCGGCACCAATATCTTCGATGTGATGGAGGGTCTGAAGGAAGAACTGCACGCATTCAACAAGGAATTACCGGGCAGTATGGCGACTGAAATCATTTTTGATCAGTCAGATAGCGTCAGCAGACAAGTTAATGGATTTTTTAAGAACCTTCTACAAGGCCTTGTATTAGTAGGAATTATAATTCTATTTTCTTTGGGTATACGATCTGCCAGTATTGTTCTCCTGGCGATTCCTATTTCCATGCTGATTGGTATCGCCGGGCTTGATTTCTTTGGCTTTGGCTTGCAACAAATGTCGATCGTCGGTCTGGTCATCGCGCTGGGTTTATTGGTTGATAATGCGATTGTTGTCACAGAATCTATTGGTCAAAAGATCAGGGCAGGGTTTCCGCCAATTGAAGCGGCGGGAAGTGGTACCCGGCAAGTTGCCTGGGCCATCGCCAGTGGTACAGCGACCACGGTGCTGGCATTTGTTCCGATGTTGATCATGCCCAGCAATGTTGGCACCTTTATGCGCTCAATGCCGGTAACAGTGGTGCTGGTATTAACCGCCTCTTTCTTTATTGCCGTAACACTCACACCGTTGATGGCCAGCCGTATGTTCAAGCAGCGCAAGGCCGGTGCCGCCGGAAGTGGCCGCAATATTGTGCAAAAACAACTGGAACGTCTTTCCACGCATCATTACAAAACCGCTTTGGATTCAGCTTTAAGACACCCCGCGTGGGTGATAGCGATCTCACTGGTCCTGTTTGCCGGTAGCCTGTCATTGTTTCCAAAAGTGGGTGTCAGCTTGTTTCCCAAGGCAGAGAAGCCGCAATTGCTGATCAATATTGACTTACCCGAGAGCAGCAGTTTTTACGCCACCCAGGCCCTGACGACACGAATTGATGCCCAGGTTCGGAGCTATCCACAGGTCAAAAGGGTGGCGGCCAACATAGGCCGGGAAAACCCAAGTATTTTTTACAATGAGTTTCCTGGTGGTGAGTCGGCCAACAAGGCTCAGCTGTTTATTATTCTGAATGAGCTGGAACGACCGGAACTGCAGCAACTGGTTAAGGATCTACGTCGGGATTTTGCCGACGTAGCCGGTGCCAGGGTAAAAGTAAAAGAATTCGAACAGGGGCCACCGGTTGATGCACCCATTGCCATCCGGGTGCTGGGTGATGACCTCCTTGCCTTGCAGCAGGCTGATGCGGATGTTGAGCAATTGATACTGGCAACGGCCGGTACCGTTAATGTCGACAACCCGATGGGCCGGCCCAAGCTGGATCTGGAAATCAATATTCACCGTGACAAGGCCGCATTACTGAATGTTGCTGTCAGCAGTATCGACGACACGATTCGTACCAGCCTGATGGGCAGCAGTGTTGGCGTTTACCGTGACCAGAACGGTGATGATTACGACATCATGATTCGTCTGGATCGAGCAGAAACACCGGATATCAATAATCTGAATACATTGCTGGTGATGGCCAACGATGGTTCGTTTGTGCCGCTTAAGCAGTTGATCAGTGCGAAATTGCAAACGGTTCCTTCACAACTCCAACATTTCTATCTTGAAAGAAATGCCCTGGTTACAGCCGATACCCGTATCGGTTTTCTGACCGCGGATGTCACCGCCGAAATTATGGCGAATCTGGAAGCGATGCAGTTTCCACCAGGCATAAGCTACACCGTTAGTGGTGAGCAGGAGTCACGAAATGATTCCTTTGCAGGCTTGCTCCAGGCCTTGTTGATCTCTCTGTTGGGGATTTTTGCAGTGCTGGTATTACAGTTCCGTTCATTCGCACAGCCTGCGATTGTGTTTGCCTCCATTCCATTTGCATTCTCAGGTGCGATCCTTGCACTGCTGGCCTTTGGTTATTCATTTTCAGTGATGGCTTTTGTCGGCCTGACCAGCCTGATGGGTATCGTGGTCAACAACTCCATCATCCTTGTCGACAGGGCCAATCAGCTGGTTGAAAAAGGCAAGGGACTGCGTTATTCGATCGCCAACGCTGCGCAATCGCGGTTGACACCGATTGTATTAACCACGCTAACCACCATTGCTGGCCTGTTGCCGTTGACATTGATGGATAGCAGTTTGTGGACGCCATTGGGACTGGTGATTATTGGTGGTATGTTGATATCCACCGTGGTCACTTTGTTTATCGTGCCGGTGTTGTATTTGTTGATTACCAGCAAAACCGCTGAAACCACTGTGTTGGATACTGTTTGAACAGTGTTACTCGTGTCTCCGAGGAGCGGTCGCACTGATATCAGTGCTTCAAGTGAACAAACTCACCCCATTAATAACTTCACCTCGGCACTCGTCGGCGACGACTGCGCACCCAGTTTAGTGGTGGTCAAGGCACCAACGACACACGCGTTTTGCAGGGCGGACTGCGGGTTCATACCACTAACCAGCGCTACGACTAATGCTGCGGTAAAGGCATCACCGGCACCGGTGGTATCTATAACATCTACCTTTGGTGGTTTGGCTTTGGCTACTTGCTTACCATCGCGACTCAGAACTGCACCTTGACCTCCATAGGTGGTGGCGAGTAAACCGGTATAGGACTTGAGTACCTGTGCCAGGGTTTGTGCTTCTATTTCATTGACGACCAACAAGTCGACATGTTGCAACAAGTTATCTGGTACCGGTTTTGCCGGTGCAGCGTTCAGGCAGAAGAAACAGTTACCCGAAGTTGCGGCTTTTAGGATGGTCTCGATCGGCACTTCGAGTTGGGCGATGATGGCGTCGGTTTGAGGAACTTCCAGGTGATCGGCAGTAAACGCAGCGTTGGCACCGGGTGCGACGACGATCTGGTTTTCACCGGCTTCGGAAACAATGATCATGGCGAGACCGGTGGAGATTCCTTTTAGCGGTTTGCAATAATCTAAATTGACACCTTGCTCGTTGAGGTTTTGTAATGCTTCAGCCGCGACCGGGTCGTCACCGACTCTTCCTACCATGTATACACGGGCACCAAGCCGGTGCGCGGCCAGTGCCTGATTGGCACCCTTGCCGCCAGGGAAGCGGCTGACCGAGGCATTTGTAATGGTTTCACCCGGTTGGGGGAAATCCTTCACACTGGCAACAATATCCAGATTAATTGAACCGATGATGGCAATGGAAATGTCCTTGCTCATGTGCCCAGTCTCTCAATTAACAAGGCAAAAAAACCGTCTGCATCCACCTCGTAAAGCCAGTTGACGTTGCTGGACCGGTCAGTCACGCCCCAGAAATCGACAGCGGTTTGGCCCACCGTCAATTCAGATTCTGTTTCCACTTCAACATTGCACATTTTACCTTTGAATAACTCGGGCTTGAGCAGATACGCGATGGTGCAGGGGTCGTGTAAGGGTGCGCCCTGGAAACCGTATTTTTCACTGTCAAATCGATTAAAGAATTCTATCATGCCGACAATTGCGATCCCAATGGGAGAATTGAGCCCGCGCATCAATTCCAGTCGTTGCCGCGTAACCAGGGCCTGGTGCGTAACATCCAGTGGTACGATGGTGACCGGGCGACCACAGTGCATGACGATTTGCGCAGCATCGGGATCAACCAGGATATTGAATTCTGCACAGGGTGAGGTGTTGCCGCCTTCGCGCATGGCACCCCCCATGAGCACGATTTCCCTGACTTTTACCAGGATCTCCGGTTGCCGGGTGATCGCCTGTCCAATATTTGTCAGTGGGCCGATGGGTACCAGTGTGACTGAATCATCTTCTCCGGCCAGCAGGGTTTCGATGATGAAATCGACCGCGTGCTGGTTCTGTAAAGGCATTGCCGGCTCATAGATTTCGATACCGTCAATACCGGTCTTGCCGTGAACGTACTCCGCTGTAATCAGCTCACGGCGTATGGGCTTGTCACAACCGGCAAATACCGGAACATCGGTAACACCTGCCAATTCGCAGATGATTCTTGCATTACGTTGGGTCAGCTTAAGTGGCACGTTGCCAGCCACCGTGGTGATACCAAGGATATCGAAGTCATCGGGGCAGGCGAGTGCCAGTAATAACATCACCGCATCATCCTGGCCGGGGTCGCAATCAATGATGATTTTTCTTTTTGTCATTTCAATTAACTTGTTAAAAAGGTAAAGAAAACCTATGGTAGCAGCTATGAACAAACGACTCATAACCCTGTTGTTTTTTGTGCTCGCGGTGGTGCTTTACTTCATTGGAATGTCCTTGCCAGCGACGATATTCCTGCTGTTGGGGGTGATGGCTGAAATGGTATTTTGGGTGCGCCTATTCAGATCGGGCAAGTGAAAACCGGTCAATAGAAGAGCGCTTTAACTGTCTGCTACGAATTGCTGCAAAAACCTGTCGATAGCTTCAACGGCTTCGGGCTCATCCAGATATGGCGCATGTCCGCGCCTGGCGACAGTAACGGCTTCCATATGCGGAAGGGCAACTTGCATTTCTCTCATGGTTTCTTCCGGCAACACATCGGACATGGCACCACGTAACAACAGACTTGGCATGACCAATTTGCGAAACTGGCTCCAGTAGCCATCCCTGATTTGAGCTGCCCGGACTTTCATAAGTCCAAAACGATTGAGAAACCTCACGAATTTCACCTTTCGGAAACTCTTGCGTAATTCCGTGCCGATGGCCGGATCCATGTCGGGCACAACCAGCCCATCACTGGTCTCGCGCATGGAGTGATGAGTCTGGCTGAGCCAGAAGCTTCTGGACCGGTCCGGAGATACCAGCTTATACATTTCCTCTACGCGATTTGCGGCTTCATCCCAGCTTGCGGCTGGTGGAATGAGTCCCACGTATTTCATCAAGCGCTTGACCGCTGCATCAGGAACGACCGGGCCGATATCATTCACTACCACGCCCTGCACACGGTCCGGTTGCTGTACAGCCATCAGCGTTGCTATCCAGCCTCCAAGTGAGGTACCAAGAATGACAAGCTCCTGAATGCCAAGCTCGTTCAATAATTTCCAGGTATCTTCAATATAGGTCAGGTGTTGATATCGTGAGGATACCAAATCCCGGTCAGACTGCCCGCGACCACGAAAATCTGGGGTAATGACACGCCATTGGGGTGCGTGGCGTAGGGCAAGGTGTTCAAAGTCTTTACAGTTCCGGGTCAGCCCGGGTAAACACAGCAGGACGGGTCCGGAAGAACCGTAACTTCGAAAATACAAGGTCAATCCATCAGTGGATTTATAATGATGTTCGGTGTAACCGGGGCCGTTTTGTGTTTCGGTTGACATGTTTGGCGGGTCTTGGTGCAATCTGTCTATCCTTCCCAATCCTGTTCTATCCACTTTGCAGCCACGAAAAAGAACGCTGCAGCAATAATATAAAAACTGGTACCAGCCAGGATGGAATAACGCAGGGAATCATCACCATATTGAACCGCCAGCATGTCTGACAAGAGACCGATGGCAAATGTACCAATACCAATACCGATCAGGTTAATGATAAACAGGAATATGGCGGAAGCAGTGGCTCGCATATTGGGTGGAACCAGGTGCTGTATCACCGAAATGACCGGTCCGAGCCAGACCAGGCCGAGGGCCGTTGGAACCAGCAGTACCGAAAATGTCACCAGCATTGATTCCGACAGCATGGCAATGATGTAAAACGGTACCGTTGCTATAAAAGCGATCGCGGGAATTGTTATGTAGCGAGATTTGTGCATTTGACCAAAACGGTCACCCAGCCAGCCACCGGCCCAAATACCCGCCAGTCCGCCAATCAAGAGCACTGCACCAAAATAGAGGGATGCATTTAACAGGGTCATCTCAAAACTACGTACAAAAAATGATGGCAGCCAGAAGAATAATCCATAACCCATCATTGATGAGCAGGACGCGCCGAGGGACACCAGCCAGAAACTGGGTTTGCGCGACAGGGTGCGTAATATGTTCCTTAATCCAGGTGGCGCTGTGTTCCCACGCTCGCGGTCAAATCCGCCGCGTATTGGTTCCTTGACGGTGAGCCGGAAAATGGGTGCAAGTGCAATACCCGCGAGGCCGACTACAAAAAAGGCAATCCTCCAATCCAGCAAGCTCGCTATGACGCCCCCAAAAACAATGCCAATAGCGCTGCCAATCGGTATACCAAATGAATAAATACTCAAAGCCCGGGCTCGCTGGTTGGGTGGAAAAAAATCTGAAATCAGGGAATAGGCGGGCGCTACACCGCCGGCCTCACCAACACCGACACCCAGGCGGGCAAAAAACAGCTGCCAGAAATTGGTCGCCAAACCACAGGCTGCAGTCATCAGGCTCCATGTCGCCAAAGCAATCGTAATGATCCATGTACGGCTGAACCGATCAGCGAGCATCGCAATAGGTATACCCAGACCGGTATAGAAGAGCGCAAAAGCCAGCCCGCCCATCAAACCCAGTTGTGTATCGGTGAGTCCCAGGTCAGCCTTGATCGGTACTGCGAGGATGCCGATGATCTGGCGATCAATAAAATTAAAGGTGTAAACCACGACAAGGATAAACAGAATATAAGCCCGGTTTGAAGTGACTGGCTGGTCTTGTGGCATTGTCGTGATACTCATGATGACGCGAAAGTGTAACCGAAAACGGCGCAGCCAGGCTGCGCTCCATTTACTTGATCTGGTCGTATGTTATGAATAATAACTGGTGGGCAAGTCACCAGCGACTATACCGCAAGTCAGGACGCAAAATTGACGCGCTAAAGGGATTTCAATTCGAGCCGGGAAATGTTGAACCTGAATATTCATCGTATACTTGTTTAGAGGCTCCCTGGGCAGGAGAGGCGTGCTAGCGGTAGGCGTGCTAAACCGAGGCGTGC
>PVMS01034690.1_pt1 | contig 14443 bp, 14 predicted proteins | sample 1853461 | NCBI WGS metagenome assembly PVMS01 (sample SAMN08582032, study PRJNA380276) | Marine sediment metagenome, whole genome shotgun sequencing project. | isolation source: ocean sediment barecode stripped | collected 2017 | reverse complement strand
TCATAATTCACTAAGGATTGCAAAAGGTCATTATGAAGACGTAGGAGTTCACTTGCCCTTTTGATACTTTCATCCTTATTATATAAGTCGTTAACGACATCTAAATATTTTAAATTCAGAGTGTTAATTATAGCTGAGGCTTCGGAAATATTTCCTTCTGACAGTAAGTTAGAAATGTTCTGCAAAGTATTTGTAACACCAGACATGGCTGATAGTACAACAATTTTACTCTCATTCATAGAGGAAACAATGGCTGCTACTTTCTTGATATTATCGACGGTGCCTACAGAAGTCCCTCCAAACTTTAATACGATCATAATTAAAACGGTTTATGCAAATATTCAAATAATTATGATTGCGGTAAAATATTTATGATATATTTACGAAATATAACATTTTGTTTAAAATACAACAATGAGAACTATTCAAGAGACCGTCGAAACAATAATAAATCGGACGCCATTTATTGAAGAGGCTATGCAGGAGAAATTAATTAATATTTCATCATTGGCACGTGTTATTCAACCTGAAGTGGAAGAAATATTAGGGAAGAAAGTGAAGTCCGGTGCTATTATGATGTCGATTAACAGACTCTCTCCGATCAATATATTAAGAATTAGAAAAAATATAAAGTCGTTTTCATTAAAGCTTGGAGATTTTATAGTTCGATCAGATTTGTATGATTACACTTATAAAAATTCGAGCACCTTGTACAAGCAAATATCCCTGTTATTTGGTAAAATAGGTAGCAACAGAGAATCCTTTTTTACGGTTTCACAAGGAATTTTTGAGACTAATATTGTAATTAGTTCAAATTTACAGGAAGATATTAAAGCTTTATTTTCTAACGAAGTATTAATATGTTCTATGGAAAAATTAGCTTCGATCACCATAAAGCTACCCAAATCGAATTTAGAACAATCCGGGGTGTATTATTTTATTTTAAAACAATTGGCATGGGCAAATATTCCTGTCCAGGAAGTTATTTCTACAACTCACGAAATGACATTGGTTGTTAAAGAAAATGACATTAACCAAACATTTTCGATATTAATAGAACTTAAAAAAAGTGTATAATCTTAGGGTTGATAAGGACCTAACCGCTGGTTATATTTTTTTTGAAAAAACTTGAAATACATATACAGCAAGTAATTTACCTCCATTCCATAATCAATATGAGGCTGATAATCTATTAGCTGTTCATATAGCATAGGATCATACCTAAATGGTTGCATTACTCTATTATTCCATTCAATCACCATCATGTAGTTCCTTACTGCAAGAGGATAGTTTGAATAATAAGAAATTGGAAATTGTGTTACTAGCCACGATTCAAAACCTATTTCAAAAATTATTATTTCATACTCAATTTTCTCATTTACGATTCTAATTGTGTCATAAGCGGTCTCTATTGGTTCAATAGCTCGTGACTCAGGATTTTTCTTCTGTGCCGAACAGCTGGCAAAAATTATAATTGCTAGAATAATAAATACTTTTTTTTTCATCCTGATATCTATTTAGGAATGATCTAAATACAGCAATTTTTATACCAAATTTATATTTTATTGAAAGCGTTGGCTAAATTCTTAATACTATCTGAGGCTATGAAACTTTCCATGGTTTGTGATTTGCTTATTGCAATATCCGCAGTTAAGCCATGTAAATAAACTCCTAGAATGGAAGCTGGCTTGGATGTATAATCCTGTGCAAGAAGTCCGGTGATTATTCCGGTTAATACATCTCCACTTCCTGCGGTTGCCAGTGCGGGGTTCCCGGTTGTATTAAAATGAATTTCACCATTATGTGCAATAGCTGTATGAGCACCTTTTAATATAACAATACAATTAATTTTTATTGAAAGATCAATTAACCTTTCTAATTTTTCATAGTCATTCTTCCATTTCCCCACTAAACGCTCAAATTCCTTGGGATGTGGTGTTAATATTGAATTTTCAGGAATTAATTTAAAAAATTCTCTATGCCTGGCTATAATATTTAGTCCATCGGCATCAATAACCAGGGGTAGCTCATTCTCTATTAAAAACTTTCCAAACCCTATACTTGTTTTCTCTGTGGTACCCAGACCCATTCCAATTCCAATAGCCGTGGGTCTTGTTTTATAATTAAAAAACTCTAAATGATCCTCAGCATCCACTTCTACCATCACTTCCGGATTTGTAGATTGAAGAATATCATAACCACATTTAGGAATATATGCTGATACCAGACCACTCCCCGCTCTTAAGGCGGCCCTGGATGCCAGTACGACAGCACCAATCTTACCAAAACTTCCACCAACTATCAAGCTGTGGCCAAAATTGCCTTTATGTGAAAATTTATTTCTTTTTTTAAAAAGTGATCGAATATAATTCTTATCAACCATTTTATATTTGACTGAAAAAGAATCTAATACCTCTTTATCTAATCCTATATCTAAAATATGCCAACTCCCACAAAAGAACTGGTTTTCAGGTAGTAAAAATGCTAATTTAGGATTTTGGAAAGTTAGGGTTTCTGTTGCTTTAATTACTGAGTCCTTGTCTGATACTGGCATTTCTGTAAACATTCCTGAAGGAACATCAATGGAAACAACCCTAGTTTTTAATTTATTAATTAGTTGAATAACTTCCTTGACAAATCCATCCGGGGTTCTGGACAGTCCAATTCCAAATAATGCATCAATGACCAGATCGTTTGTACCTATTTTAGGAAATTCTCGTCTTGTACTTAGTTTACTTGGTTCATAATTTAGATCTGTCAATCGGTTGTAGTTAATTTCAAAATCCTTACTCCTTTTATTTCCCAGCACAATAAAATAAGGAATAACCTTGTATCCTGCATTCAATAATTTTCTTGCTATAACCAGACCATCACCTCCATTATTTCCAGATCCCGAGAAAATATGAATTGTTGGTTTCTCTCCCTTTAAATAATCTATGATCCAGTGATAACATTGTGTAGCAGCATATTCCATCAGATCTATGGAAGAGATAGGTCGGTTCTCCATTGTTGCTTTATCCAATTGATACATTTGAAGCACTGATAGAATTTTCATTATCTGATTTATTAGTGAAACTCTATTTTTTAAAGGTAATGAGTACTTTAAAAAATGAAAGTTAAACCTACCTATAGTAGGCAGCCTCATTCCGATCTCAATAACTTTTTGGAATTACGGGATCGTTGGTTATGCCTTTTATTTAATAAAGTTAAATAAAATCATTAGGATTTGGCACAGATTCCTGAAGAAATGGTTCTTTTTTTGATCAGAAAAAAATATTCTAAGAATTAATCTTTAAATACACCCATTTTCGAATATTTTTCCATGCGTTTTTCAACTAATTCTGGGATGGGCAAGTCTTTTAGTTCAGCATACGCTTTTTTAATTGCTAGCTCCACCGCTTTATAGGTCTTTTGTCTGTCTGAATGCGCACCGCCAATCGGTTCTTTGATAATTCCATCCACAACCTTAAGTTTTTTACCATCGTTTGCTGTTAATTTTAACGCTTCAGCTGCTTGTTCCTTATAACTCCAACTGCGCCACAGAATTGAAGAACAGTTTTCCGGAGAAATAACTGAGTACCACGAATTTTCCAGCATAAGAACGGTATCACCTACTCCAATTCCAAGAGCTCCTCCGGATGCTCCTTCACCAATAACAACAGAAATAATTGGAGTTTTCAATCTGGTCATTTCAAAAATATTTCGAGCAATCGCTTCTCCTTGCCCTCTTTCTTCAGCTTCCAACCCGGGGTATGCACCGGGTGTATCTATTAAGGTCAGTACAGGTATACCAAATTTTTCAGCCATTTTCATCAATCTAAGTGCTTTTCGGTACCCTTCGGGATTGGCCATGCCAAAGTTTCTATACTGTCGTGTTTTTGTATTATAGCCTTTTTGTTGTCCTATAAACATATAGGATTGATCACCAATTTTCCCTAAGCCACCTACCATGGCTTTATCATCTTTAACGTTTCTATCACCGTGTAATTCCATAAATGTTCCTTGAGTAAGGGCATTAATAAAATCCAAAGTATAGGGCCTGGATGGGTGTCTGGAAAGTTGTACCCGTTGCCAGGCAGTGAGGTTTTTGAATATTTCCTTTCTCGTATTTCGTAGTTTAAGTTCTATATTTTGGCAGGTTTCCGTAACATCAACATCACTCTCTTCACCTATCAATCTGCATTTATTTAACTGGTCCTCCAGTTCTTTAATTGGAAGTTCGAAATCTAAATATTCCATTTTATTAAGAGAATTATTACGTCAACATAAAAATTATATCGACTTTGTATTTTCGGTTAAAGTTACAAATATATAAACTTTGATGCATAATAATAATTTACTTCTTACTTCTTAATTTATTTTTAATTATTGCATTTAAAAATATACTGAAAATTATTAATAATGCACCAATATAAAATTGCAAACTCATTTTTTCTTTATCTCCAAATATCATTACTGCCAAAAGAATTCCATAAACAGGTTCCAAGTTATTGGTAAGAATGATTGTAAATGGTCCCATTTTACGCAATAGATTTGTAGCAACAACAAATGGGTACGCTGTACAAAGGGTTGCTAAGATGGTAATGTATAACCAATCTGATTTATTCAGCACAAAATAAGAAGAGTTGAAATCACCATTAAAAAATAGTACTATGGTCAAAAATAGAAATGCCGCGAAGAGCTCATAGAATGCAATTTTGGTAGCTTTATAATTCTGTATTAATTTATTGTTATACATCGAGAAAACAGCAAGTAACAAAGCCGAAATTAAACCGAAAATTATTCCATTGACATACATTTCTTCTGCCCTAAATATTATCACGAACCCTATAATCGTTATAATAGAAAGGAATAGTTCAGTAAACGAAATTTTTTTCTTTTCAAACAGTGGCTGTAACAGAACCAAAAATACGGCGCTCGATGACAGTGTAATAAGGGTAGTAGAAATATTCGAAATTTTAATGGCATAAAAAAATGTCGACCAATGAAGGGCGATCAGTATACCACCTATAAAGAATTTTATATAATCAATTAAGGTTTCGCTAAATGGATTCTTTTTAAATTTTAAATAAATAAATATCGTTATCGAGGCTATTAATACTCTATACCATACTAAAGACATAGCGTTTATGGTAATTAATGCTCCCAGAATTGCCGTAAACCCCCAAATAAAAACAATGAAATGGAGGTGTAGCTGATTTTTTAATTTATCGCTTGGCATTTGCTATGTATAGATATATTGCTAAGCCACCAAAAATAATATTTGGAAACCATACCATTAATAATGGTAGGGCATCGGCCGTGGAACCCAGGACTTCTGAAACTTTCAAGAAAAACACATAAATAAACATTAATGTAATTCCTATAGCCAAATTGATACCTATCCCTCCTCTTCTTTTTCTTGAAGAAAGGGATACAGCTATTAGGGTCAATATAAATGATGAAATTGGCAAACTTGTTCGTTTGTACAACTCTACTTTATAAGTATTTAAATTTTTTACGCCACGATCTTCAGATTGCTCTATATGATCGGAAAGGTCCAGAGAAGACATTTCCTTAGCTAAATAGGACACATATAATAAATCTTTTGGCTGAAAATTAAACACCGTATCCATTTTGGTTCCTGAGGTAATACTATCATTTTTAGAATATATATATCTTTTTTTATATTTATTTATTCTAAAAAGGCTATCTTTTTCTATCCAATTGATACTACGTCCATTTAACTTATATTTTAATTCATTTCCTTCAAAATGTTCGTAAAAAAAATTATAACCAATCTTATTTTCAAAATTATAACTTCCAAAGTAAACATAATCGTCATCGCTCAATTGTAAACTCACTTTATACACCGCTCTTTTCTGTTGTTTTTTAGAGGCACTTCTCAAATAGGTTTCTTGAAATTTCTCAAATATCTTGTTTGATTTCGGAACGACAAAATGATTGGCATACAACGAAATAAGAGCAATTGTCGTGGCACCTATAAAATACGGCCTCAAAAATCTTTGAAAAGAAATACCGGAACTATTAATGGCTATAATTTCTGAATTACCTGACAATTTGGAGGTGAACATAATGACGGCAATAAACAGAGCTAAGGGCATAAAGGTATTGCCATAATTTATGATAAAGTTTAGATAATAATCATAAATGATCTCATCTAAAGTCAAATCAGAAGCTTTTAAAAACTTACCGACCTTTTCAGAAATATCGATTGATACTGCTATCGGAATTAATATCAACAAAGTAAATATAAAGGAAGTGAAATATTTTTTTAATATGTATTTGTCAATAATTTTCAACAGATTATAAAGTTTTATTTCAAATAAATATGGACGAAACCGAAGAGAATTATAATCTTTTATCCATTTGTTTGACCATCACATTTTTCCATTCATAAAAATCTCCTGCTAATATATGCTTTCTTGCCTCACGAACCAACCATAAATAGAAACCCAAATTATGTATGGTTGCAATTTGTTTTCCTAAATACTCTTTTGATGCAAAAAGATGCCTTAAATAGGCTTTGGAATAATAGGTGTCCACAAAAGTAATATTCATCTCATCTATTGGTGAAAAGTCATCTTCCCACTTTTTATTCTTGATATTTATAGTGCCATGAGCTGTGAATAACATACCGTTTCGTCCATTACGAGTTGGCATAACACAATCAAACATATCCACACCCAAAGCAATGTTTTCCAAAATATTAATCGGTGTACCAACTCCCATCAGGTATCTGGGCTTTTCTTTCGGAAGAATATTGCATACTAATTCGGTCATTTCATACATTTCCTCCGCCGGTTCCCCAACAGAAAGCCCACCTATGGCATTACCTTCAGCCCCAACATTTGAGATATATTCAGCTGATCTTTTTCTGAGATCTTTATATGTACTTCCTTGTACTATAGGGAAAAAGGACTGTCTATAATTATATTTTTCAGGATTCTTTTTTAAGTGGACCATACATCTATCCAACCAGCGATGCGTCATTTGCATAGAGTTCCTGGCATAAGTATAATCGCAAGGATAAGGCGTGCATTCGTCAAATGCCATTATAATATCGGCCCCGATGCTCCTTTGAATATCCATAGAAAATTCAGGTGAAAAAAAATGAGTCGACCCGTCAATATGCGACTTAAATTTAACTCCTTCCTCCTTGATTTTTCTATTGTCTGATAAAGAATAAACTTGATAACCACCTGAATCAGTTAAAATAGGTCGATCCCAATTTATAAATTTATGAATTCCTCCAGCCTTCTCCAGGATATCCGTTTTGGGGCGAAGATAGAGGTGGTATGTGTTGCCCAAAATTATTTCTGCATTTATATCTTTCTTTAATTCTGTCTGATGTACGCCTTTTACAGAAGCTGCAGTACCAACAGGCATAAAAATCGGGGTCTTTATATGGCCATGATCAGTAGTAATTACCCCTGCCCTGGCACTACTATTTTTGTCAAATTCCTTTATCTCAAAATTCATAATTGCTTTTATTGACAGTTTTCGCGCTACACATTGAATCTGAAATTCATCAAGTCACCATCCTGTACAACATATTCCTTGCCTTCTACAGCTAATTTACCGGCTTCACGTACTTTTATTTCACTTCCATAATGAATAAAATCATTATATTTTATCACTTCTGCTCTGATAAAACCCTTTTCAAAATCCGTATGGATCACACCGGCCGCCTGAGGGGCAGTATCACCAATATGAATTGTCCAGGCTCTCACCTCCTTGACACCTGCGGTAAAATATGTTTGGAGATCTAATAATTTATAAGCTGATCTTATCAATTTAGAAACTCCAGGTTCGGACAATCCAATATCTTCTAAGAACATTTGCCGTTCATCATAATCATCCAATTCCATGATGTCTGCCTCTGTACCAACCGCGAGAATTAATACTTCCGCCGTTTCATTCTTTATAGATTCTTTTACCGCATCAACATAAGCATTACCGGAAACCGCAGATGCATCATCAACATTACAAACGTATAATACGGGTTTATCTGTTATAAATTGCAAAGGATTTATGAATTCATCTCTTTCTGATTCACTAAATTCTAATGCCCTGACAGAGACCGCGCTTTCCAAGCCTTCCTTTACCTTCGTAAGCACATCTAATTCTTTCAAGGCCAGTTTATCACCTGTTCTTGATGCCTTTCTTACCTTATCTATCTTCTTTTCTAAGGTTTCTAGATCTTTTAATTGCAATTCAAAATCTACAGTTTCCTTATCTCTAACAGGATCAATCGATACATCTACATGAACAATATTATCATTATCAAAACATCTCAAAACATGAATGATAGCATCCGTCTCACGAATGTTCCCAAGAAATTTATTACCGAGTCCCTCTCCTTTACTGGCACCTTTAACTAAACCGGCTATGTCAACTATTTCTACGATTGCCGGAAGAACCCGCTCTGGATTCACTAGTGATTCAAGCTTAGTCAGTCTGGAATCTGGCACATTTACTATGCCGATATTAGGTTCTATGGTGCAAAAAGGAAAATTCGCAGATTGCGCTTTTGCATTTGATAAACAATTGAATAAGGTTGATTTTCCAACATTTGGTAATCCTACAATTCCGGCTTTCATAATTCATTTTTTTGAAAGTGCAAATATAATAGAATAAAACCTTTTATCGTTCACTATATAATAGTTTACAAAATAAAAAAAGACCGTCTTAATTGACAGTCTTTATTAAACTTATATTTTTTGAATCTTATAATAGCATACCAGCCGCAACAGTTTCATTTGTGGCGTCATCTATTAAGATAAAACTACCGGTATTCCTATTTCTACCATATTCATCTTTCATTACAGGAGAAGTCGTTCGGATTTTAACCTTACAAATATCATTCATGTTAATTTCTTTATCGTCCACACTCCTCTTCAAAGTATCAATATTCACTTTATATTCAACCTCCTTGATCATTGCCTTTGGCTCATTAGTAGTGTGCTTCAAAGTGTATTTGGCTCTGTTTCTAGCCGAGTTTTCGTTGAACCAGCAGATCATTGCTGACAGATCCTGAGTAACCTCTGGAAGATTATTAGTCTTTACGATCATATCTCCTCTACTTATATCTATATCATCTTCTAATGTAATAGCTGCGCTCATTCCTTCAAAAACCCTTTCAACTTCATCTTCATACACATTAATGGATTTAATTTTAGAGCTAAACCCGGAAGGTAAAACTTTTATCGAATCTCCAGGTCTAAATATCCCTCCGGCCACTGTTCCTGCATAGCCCCTATAGTCACGATATTCATCATCTTGTGGCCGTAAAACTGTTTGCACCGGAAAACGGGCATCGATCATATTATTATCACTTGTAATATGCATTGTTTCCAAAGTATGTAATAAAGGAGCATTCTGATACCAAGGAGTTCTTTCCGATCTATTTACCACATTATCCCCATCAAGAGCACTAATCGGAATATATCTGATGTCCTTGATTGCCATTTTTGATGACATTTCTTCATATTGTTGAACAATATCGTCATAAACCTCTTCTTTAAAATCGACCAGATCCATCTTATTTACACAAACAATTATATGTGATATTTGTAATAATGAAGCGATATAAGAATGTCTTTTAGTTTGTTCTATAACCCCTTTTCTGGCATCTATCAAGAGGATGGCAACATTAGCGGTTGAAGCACCCGTAACCATATTTCTCGTATATTGAATATGTCCGGGAGTATCAGCTATAATGAATTTTCTTTTAGGTGTTGTAAAATAGCGATAGGCAACATCTATTGTTATTCCTTGCTCTCTTTCATCTCTCAAGCCATCAGTAAATAAAGCAAGATCAATAGATTCTAAGCCTTTTTTCTTGCTTGTTTTTTCAATAGCTTCTATTTGGTCTTCAAAAATTGATTTTGAATCGTATAATAATCTTCCTATAAGAGTACTTTTACCATCATCTACACTACCTGCCGTTGTAAAACGTAATAATTGATTTTTATTTATTCCCATCTTTATATTTTAAAAATAACCTTGCTTTTTTCTATCTTCCATTGCAGATTCTGATCGTTTATCATCTGCTCTGTTACCCCGTTCTGTTTCTCTTAAGGCAGATACTTCCTCAACAATTTTTGCTAATGTATCTGCGTTACTTTCAACGCCTCCGGTTATTGTAATATCTCCCAAGGTTCTAAATCTAATTTTTTTATTAACTATTTTCTCATTTTCTTGTATCATCAAGAATTCAGAAACCGGTATCCAGCTTCCATTCCTATAAACCACATCTCTATCATGTGCAAAATATAAAGATGGAATATCAATATTCTCTCTTTTTATATAATTCCATATATCCATTTCCGTCCAGTTACTTATAGGGAATACTCTAAAATTTTCTCCTTCATGCATTCTGCCATTGTACAAGTTCCATAATTCCGGACGTTGGTTTTTTGGTGTCCATTGACCAAAATCATCTCTGTGCGAGAAGAATCGCTCTTTGGCTCTTGCCTTTTCTTCATCACGTCTACCACCTCCAATTGCACAATCAACTTTATTGTGTTCAAGAGCGTCCAATAAGGTTGTGATTTGTAGTGTATTTCTTGTGGCGTTCTTACCTCTCTCTTCTACAACTCTTTTATTATCAATTGCTTCCTGTACAGAACCAACTATTAATTGCACACCAAGTTCTTCAACCAGATCATCCCGAAATTTCATAGTTTCAGGAAAATTATGACCCGTATCAATATGCATTAAAGGAAATGGAATTTTGGAAGGATAAAATGCCTTCTTTGCTAAATGCGTTAAAACAATAGAATCTTTTCCACCCGAAAATAAAATAACCGGGTTTTCAAACTGTGCCCATACCTCACGCATTACAAAAACAGCTTCAGATTCTAATTCGTCTAAATAGTTTAAATAGAACTTAGTCATTGTATATTTTTTTATTAATTTTCTTAAAAATAATTTCTACAGATTCTTCAATACTCAAATTATCTGTTATCACTTCTACATCAGGATTTTTAGGAGCTTCATAAGGCGCATTGATACCTGTAAAATCTTTTATTTCTCCTGCCCTCGCTTTTTTGTATAAGCCTTTAACGTCCCTTTTTTCACATTCTTCTATGGACGTATTCACAAAAATTTCGACAAAATTACTATTTCCAACGATATTTTTGATGTTTTCCCTATCTTTTTTGTAGGGTGATACAAAAGCGCCTAAAACTATGGTCCCTGCATCGATAAATAGATTGGCAATTTCGGCTATTCTCCTAATATTTTCTGTTCTGTCTTCCGGAGAAAAAGTTAAGTCATGGTTGATTCCCTTTCTAATATTATCACCGTCCAAAGCATATGTTCTGATTCCCTCATCGTGTAATTTGTACTCTAATGCGTTAGCCAGAGTTGATTTTCCCGAACCCGATAATCCTGTAAACCAAATCAGGAAAGAATTGTGTCCATTTAATTTTTTCCGATCTGCTTTTGAGATTGAGTAATTATGTCGTATAATATTTTTCATAAGATGACTTCAGACACTTTTACTTTCTCTTATTTTTAAACCAAAATTTGACTTGTACCATATTCTCTCATGATAATAATAAAGCCCCATCTTTATAACTGCTTCTGTAAGTGCAACAGCAGTAGCCTTTTCCGCTACATTCGGATCATCTCTAAAAAAAATAAAAGCAACTATAAAAGTTGTTAGAGATGCTAATACCCTCCAGGTTATTGTTTTGGCTATATGTCTTTTTCGTGATACGTCTTTCATCTTTTTAGTAATTAATTTTTATCGATAGGAATTCCAGGTATTAACTCTTTTAGCTTACTAAAAACCATGGATTCAGCAGATTTTCCTTATTGTAGAGTAATGGTTCATTAGTTTCTTTTGATATAACCTTTAAACCTACTGCTTCACATATTGCCTGCCCCGCGGCCGTGTCCCATTCCATTGTTGGTGCAAATCTAGGGTAAACATCTGCATTTCCTTCTGCCACCAGGCAAAACTTTAATGAGCTTCCCTTAGAAACTATTTCAACATTATCATAATTTTTTTTCAAGGATTTAACAAATTCCTCAGTTTCCATACTCATATGTGAGCGGCTACCTACAACTTTAATTTTAGTTTTAGAACCATTGTTGGGTTGTATTAATTTAGCCTTAGAAGCTAATTGCTCTAAGTTTTCATCATGTGAGTTTAATACGCATTTATAAGTTTCCCCTTTTTGAACATCCGCATAATATAAAATTTTGGTATCAGGAACATAAATTATTCCTAAAAGCGGCTTCCCGTTTTTAACCAAAGCAATATTAACTGTGAATTCTCCATTTCGTTTGACGAACTCTTTTGTCCCGTCTAAAGGATCAACTATCCAACATGTTTCCCATTGTTTTCTTTCGTCATATGTGTTTTGTTTATTTTCCTCACTAATAATTGGATACTCAGTATCCACTAAATAGGAATTGATTACATCATTACATTTCTGATCAGCCAATGTTAAAGGAGAATTATCCTCTTTATATTCAACATCAAAATCATTTTGATATATTTTCATAATTTCAGCACCTCCTTCCAAAGCTGCTTGAATTGCTATTCTAAGATTATGATTCATTTTTGTTTTTTAGTTCTAAATATTTATCTACAAAGGCTTTGATCCCAGTTTCGATGTCAGTAGCCGGTTTAAAATTAATATAATCAAATAAGCTTTGTACATTTGCATAAGTTGATTCCACATCCCCGGGTTGCATGTCTTTATAAACAATTTTCCCTTTTTTATTTAAGGCTTTTTCAATAGCTCGTACATAATCCATAAGAGCAACAGGGCTATTATTACCTATATTAAATAATTGATATGGAGCTGAGCTCATTGATGGATTTGGATTATGAGGATCAAAATCCGGATTATCTTTTGTAGGAGGCATTGGTATTAATCTCTTCACACTTTCAACGATATCCAAAACATATGTAAAATCTCTACTCATATTTCCGTAATTAAACACTTCAAATTCTTTATCTTCTACGATCGCTTCTGTAAAAATATGTAATGCCATATCGGGCCTGCCCCAAGGACCGTAAACAGTGAAAAATCTTAATCCTGTAGTTGGTACTTGAAACAAATAAGAATAAGAGTGAGCCATCAATTCATTCGACTTTTTGCTAGCGGCATATATTGCCAAAGGATGGTCAGTATGGTCTTCTGTAGAAAAAGGCACATTTTTATTTAAACCATAAACAGAACTTGAAGATGCATAAACCAGGTGTTTCACCGGAAATGCCCTACACGCTTCTAATATATTCAAAAAGCCGGTAATATTACTATCAATATAAGATTGAGGGTTTTCTAAGGAATATCTAACACCAGCTTGGGCAGCCAAATTAACAACATAATCAAAATTATACTTTTCGAATAATCCTAGTAAATTCTTTTTATCGGTTAGATCTAATTTATAAAATATTATATCTCCCTCTAAGGGGATATTATATTCAATTTTAGATATGTCAATTTGCATATCTTCTAATCGGGCAAGTTTCAGATTGGGATCATAATAATCGTTTAAATTATCTAAACCTATTATAGTATAACCTTCTTTAATCAAAAGTTTTGAAAGATGGTGCCCTATAAAACCTGCGGCTCCTGTAATTAATATTTTCTTATTTTTCATTTAAATTACTTAAACTTTTAAATATTAAAAGTGAGGGAGGAAGTAATCCCATGTATTTATTATAATCTACTATCTGTCTGATCTTTAGGTAGAATAGATTTAACATCAAATTTAACATGTTTTCCATTGACAAAATCATCCAGATCAATTTTCAGAAATTCTTTATGAGAAACAGCCAGTATAACAGCATCATAAACTGTTGTTACATCTTCTTTTTTACAAATAAGATCTATACCATATTCATTTTTAACTTCATCAGCAGAGGCCCAAGGATCAAAAACATCAACATTCACTGAAAATGATTTTAATTCATTAATTATATCAATAGCACGAGAATTTCTTATATCTGGACAATCTTCTTTAAATGTTATGCCCAAAACCAGAACATTCGAATTGTTTACTGCAATGTCTTTTTTGATCATTAATTTAATCGTTTGCTTAGCAACATATGGTCCCATACTATCGTTTAATCTTCTTCCGGCAAGAATAATTTCGGGATTATAACCTAGTTGTATTGCTTTGTAGGCCAAATAGTAAGGGTCAACTCCAATACAATGTCCTCCTACCAAACCTGGTTTGAATGGTAAAAAATTCCATTTCGTCCCTGCCGCTTCCAATACTTCATTGGTGTCAATATTCATTAATCTAAATATTCTCGACAATTCGTTCACAAATGCTATATTCACATCTCTTTGTGAATTTTCTATAACCTTAGCCGCTTCCGCAACTTTTATAGAAGGTGCCATATGTGTACCGGCCGTGATGATAGATTTATAGATATTATCCACTTTTACAGCAATTTCCGGTGTAGATC
>PVMS01062923.1_pt1 | contig 14444 bp, 11 predicted proteins | sample 1853461 | NCBI WGS metagenome assembly PVMS01 (sample SAMN08582032, study PRJNA380276) | Marine sediment metagenome, whole genome shotgun sequencing project. | isolation source: ocean sediment barecode stripped | collected 2017 | reverse complement strand
GACATCTAATGTCGTATTCTGGTCTTTAAGTAATATGTACTTTTGGGGTATCAATAAGAAAGAAAAAATACTGAGAACTATAAATAGCTTAGTACACAATATAAGGTTGATTAATTTTGAGTTAGTTTAGGGATAAACAGAAGAAGCCAGTGTCATTAGCTGGCTTCTTCATTTTTATAAAGGGCTATGCAGACAAAATTATTTCAATATTTCTCAGGAGTGTGAAAATAACTGACTATTGACCTATCGTCTCAGTAACCACATTATGCGATCATAGGAGATCATATAATGAAGCGCAATGACAATTCCCAGGATCCAACTTAATCTTAAATATCCTAAATCGCAAAAGATCCACACGGCAAAGCCGAAAAACGCAAACTCAATTGCCAGTCGAACAATCCCTGAAACAACAATTGGTGCTGCTCCTGAACGACTTGGGTCATCCGGTACCGCAAATGTCCCCCAAATTGCGGCAGCAATAATTGGGACGCCCAAAACCAAAACGAATCGCATCCAGTTGTCACTTTGTTTCCAAGCCCAAAGACCCATTGCAGCCAAGGCGATCAATTCAAGCATAAATCGTACGAACAGATTGATCGGATTTGATCCCATATTGATTTTAATTTAGAAAGCAACGCTTATAGTTAACTCGTTATTTACCAAAAGATAAGATAGCGTTTTCTAATCATATTCCTGTTGAATCCATTTTGTTCTTTAAAGATATTTAATGAAATTTGAGAACGGGATTAAACATGCCAGTCCACAGACCGGTTTATTCATATTCGCATCATTGATCAAATATTGTTAAAAATAATCATTACTATTTATTCAGAATTTTTTTGACCTTCTTGTTCTTCATATAATTCAACTTGTAAACTTGATATATAGTGGTGAATTGCCTCTACATCACTTTCTTTTAGAATATCAGCAAATGAGGCCATTCCATTTTGAGCATAGGCACCTTCCAAAACAATATTCTCGAAAATATTGTGGACAGATCCCTCCATCATTGCCAAATTGGGATATTGAGAATAAAAACCCACAGGTTCACCTGCCTGATGACAAAACCCACAATAAACAAAAAACAGATCTTCCCCTTTACTAACCAACAATTCATCCAAGACCATTTTTGGAGGTTTAGGAACAATAGCCTTCATGACCTTTGGAGGTAATGGAGTTGAACCTCCGTTCAATTTAAATGCGAGAATTCGTCCATAGTTTTGATACTTGTGTATTGCTGCACCCTGATCCGTTGGGCCTACGGTCAGATTGTTTCCCCCATACCCAGCCATTACGGCCACATATTGTTCCCCGTCCAACCTATAGCTCATCGGTGCCGCCATTATCCCGGTTCCTGTCTCTATTGTTTTTAAAAGTTCACCGGTAGTGGCATTATAGATTTTTAAATGCCCTGTATTGGTACCCTGAAAAACGAGATTCCCTGAAGTTGATAAAATACCTCCATTACCTCTGGGAATTTCATTCTCCACTTCCCATATCGTTTTTTGTTTTACCGGGTCCCAGGCCTTTAGTATATTTCGTTCGATAGTATCGGCGTGGATTTTAGTGTACGGTTTTGTATCGTCATTAAATGGTGGAGCCGAGCCTTCGTACATAATACCAGTTCCCCATTTCTTTTTGGTAAATAAAAAGGACTCATCTGCCCTGTATACCCAGGGATTAATGATTGTGGGAATGTATACCAAACCGGTTTGAGGACTATAGGACATGGGATTCCAACTATGCCCTCCGGGTAAAGATGGAACTACTAATTTAGGTTCATCTTTGTACCAGCCTTGCTCGGTTTTCACGGGTCTGCCAGATTTGAGATCAACATGACTTGCCCAATTTGCACTTGTGTATTTTTCAGCCGAAAGCAATTCTCCGGTAGCGCGGTCCAGAACATAGAAGAATCCATTTTTCGGCGCCTGCATAATAACTTTTCTTTCAATACCTTCTATTTCCAACTCTGCCAAAACAAGATTTTGAGTGGCTGTATAATCCCATATTTCCCCAGGCGTAGTCTGATAGTGCCATACGAGTTTTCCATTATCCGGATCGATAGCCAGAATGGATACGAGAAAAAGATTATCTCCCCCGGATGGACTTCGAATCCAAATTGGATACGGTGATGAATTACCGGTTCCTACATAAAGTAAGTTTAAGTCTGGATCATAGGCAGATTGCCCCCAAACTGTACCACCTCCCCCAGCTTCCCAGTTAGAATCGGGATCCCATGTCTTCGACGCCATTTCTAATTCCTTGTGTTCAAAGCCATTTTTTGGGTCACCTGGAACAATAAAGAAACGCCATCTCTCTTCGCCTGTCTCCTGATCATAGGCCGTAATATATCCCCGAACACCAAATTCTGCACCGGAATTCCCAATAATCACAATATCGCCTGCTACTTGAGGCGGCCCGGTTATAGTGTATGATACGGTACGGTCCGTAAAGGTATCGACCCGCCAGACTTCACTGCCATCTTCGGCATTGAGACAAACCATGTATCCATCGAGGGTACCTACATATACTTTACCTTTCCAAACCGCTACTCCACGATTCACCACATCACAGCATGCTCTTCTGTTGTAGCTGGCATCCACTCTTGGGTCGTATTTCCATATCTCCTCACCAGTTCTTGCATTGATAGCGTATACAAATCCCCAGGCTCCAGACGTGTACAGAACATCATCTACAACGAATGGTGTTGCCTCAAGTCCACGTGGCACTCTGCCAATGGATGATCTGGCATCATATTCCCAGATGAAGCCCAAATCCTTTACATTATCAACATTGATCTGATCGAGATGTGAATAATGCTGTTGTTTATAATTGCCCCCAAGCGAAACCCAGTCATCCGAAGCCCGTTCCATAACACGGTCCTTATCGACCCAGCCCATTTGAACTTCGTTTTTACAGCCAGCCAATGTTATTGAAAGTAAAAGGATAAAAATTAATATTCTCATGAGTGTATTTGTTTTAAACTTGAAGAATATTTTGCCATTGACATGTCCGCATCCCCTGAGTGATGAACATACAATGCACCGATATTAACTCCAGAAATTACTTTATCAGTTATCTCAAGCGCTCATTTATTCCTTTGCAGACGGTCCGTCACAATCAGCTAAACCCATCGATTCAAGGATTGCCTTTCTAATCGGTTCCACGGCGTCATTCAACGCTTGTAAACCAAAATCCAATCCTGCCATTGTTCTCAATGGGCGAGTCCCGACCGGACTATTGATCAGATCTTCAAATATTTTCACAATGATCATCGGATCTGTAGGTGCATTCTCATCTTCGAACGCAGCATGAACCTGTTGACCAAAACCATCAATAAACTCTCCTACATGTTTGTACGCTGAAGCGATATCCTCATTGGTAGCAGGAACGATGTTTGGGAAAAAATTTGTGGAGAAGGGACCCGGCTCAACTATGACAACATCTATACCCAATGGTGCCAATTCATAACGCATGGCCTCACTCATTCCTTCTAATCCCCATTTACTGGCGTGGTATACACCAAAGCCCGGAAAAGCACCGCGACCGGCTCCAGAACTAAGCTGAATGATCAAGCCGGATTTGCGTGCTCGCATACCGGGAAGAACTGCCTTCGCAGCACGAAGAGTACCAACGATATTAAGATCCAATTGTGCTAAAAATTGCTCTGAAGAGAACGCTTCCAATGCACCGCCAAAGCCTAGTCCGGCATTATTAATTAAAACATCTACTACAGGAATCTGTGCTGCAGCTGCATTTACACTTTCATCTGAGGTCACATCCATTTCCAACACATCTATTTTGACATTGTTAGAATTTGCATAATCTTTCAATTCTGCCGCAGGCTTAGCATTTTTACCATTAATGTTTCTCATAGTAGCATAAACATGATGCCCTTTGGAAGCCAGGTACTTGGAAGCGTCATAGCCAAAACCTGAACTGCATCCCGTGATTAAAATTTTTTTCATTGTATTTGATTTAAGTTAATTATTGAAATTTATATCCTTCTGACAGTCATAAGGACTTTTGTTGTTTTTTAGTTATTCATCCGTTACCGTGATAACCGTTTTATTCAATTATATCCATATTTAGTTGTCGATCATATTCTTCAGAATCAAAAGTCCCAATGGATTCTTGTATACTTCCATCTTCATTTATTATCCACTCCTCAAAGCCACTTATCTTAATTTTATTCCCGGTTCCACCATTCCCTGTATTTGTTCCTGTCAAGGTCCAGTGAAATTGCGTTTTATTGGATTGATCAACTAAACTGTCCATTGTTACGATCATATCCGGAAAAGCATCCATAAATCCTTTAGCTATTTTGGTAATTGCCTCTGTTCCAACTGCCGGCGCACCGTCATTTACTGTTAATGAACCGTTTGGTGCAAAAAATTCAGCAACGCTTTCAGGATTTTGGCTACTCCAGGCCTTTGCGTATTTTTTTCCCAAAGAGTTCAATTTATGTGTATTCATGTTATTCTCTTTTTTGATATTACAGCTGATAATCAAAAAAATACAAGTAATGAAGCTAACAAAAGATGAGGATCTAAATCGTGTTTTCATCATTTTAACATTCTTCATGGTTTTATGTAACTAGATCAAATCCTTATTATTTTACTTCGTACTTAAAAAGAGAATTATAGATCAATGATGGTATGCAAATATCAGTTGTACTTACTAAAAATGCAACCGAAAACAATAGTCCACCTGATATATATCCTGCTATACTCAACCCTGTATAAAATAAATAAATGGTTGTTGCTAACCATAATGTAGCCACGATGCATGCAAATTTTAATTGATTGGACCTACGAGGTAATTTAGGTTTGTTCATGGGCTTGCTTAAGAAAATATTATATATATAATCAAATGGATGGTTAGGGAGTAGTATGCCCAATATTGAGACCACCATCATAGCGCCCAATATCTCGATATTGGCTGTAATTACCCCAATTAATAAAATTAAACTGCAAGTATAGTAGGCAAACCTGTTACCAAAAGCAAGTTCAGTAAGGTTTTTGTCGGAATAATTACAATAACCTTGCGTTCTAATGCCGTGCAGTCTTCTTGATGATAACTTTGGCAATTCTTTCTTCATGATATATAATTAAGTATGATTTGGACTATTTAATCCTCCTTCGCGTTCGCTTCGGCGGACGAGAAGATATGGTTTAATTCCCCGACCCTTGGGTCGGAAAATCAGGTTGTTTGCATAGCAAACTCAATTTAATACCTCGCATGCTTGCGTCGAGGTAGTTTATTTGAAATTTAAAAATATCACTTACTAATTACCTAAACGAGAAGCATAGGACGAATGAATGCATTTACTGTCCCAAAGGACTAATCTATTTATCGAAAAATCTTGTTCTCATAAAATCAGACCTGTCACATTTTAAATCCTTACAGGTCTGATTTTTATTTGTTATTACGGATTAGCACCAAAGCTATTTTTTCATTCGTCATTGACATGATATTTACTTAACCGATTGTATTTTTTCAGTGTTGCAATAAGTAAATCATGAGGTAAGGCATGTACTTTATTCCCGTTAATTCCTTCCATAGTTTCAGCCGCTATCATGGCATTTATTATTGCCTCCTCTACTGACTGGACCGTCGCATCAAAAAGCGGAGTAATCAAATCATTTGATAATGTCTCTACCGTAGAGGTTTCGTCTCTATTGAATGCATTTTCATTGGCCGTCGAAAATGCCAAAAATATATCTCCTGAACCATTGCTTCCTCTACCACCAACAATTCCTATCCCTAACGGAACTCTTTGAGCAATTCTCTTTAATTGGTGTGGCAGTAATGGAGCATCTGTGGCCACAATTACAATAATTGAACCGTCTCCTTCTTTTCTTCTTGATGTTGGAGGTGCCTTGTATACATAGTTTAACGTATCTCTTAGTTCCCGCCCAACAGGTACACCTGCAATAGTTAGATTTCTTTTAGCTCCAAAATTAGATTGGACCAAGACGCCAATAGTATAAGTTGCATCTTTTATTTTAATAACTCTTGATGCTGTTCCGGTACCTCCTTTAAAACCTAAGCACATCATTCCGGTACCTCCTCCCACATTTCCTTCTTCTATTTTTCCATTTGATGCATTATTTATAGCTTCTCTAACATTCTCTTCCTTTACATGAAAACCATAAATATCATTTAGAAATCCATCATAAGTTTCTGCTACAACAGGATAGGTATACCACCAATCTTCACCTTTATACCAATCCGTATCAACGTACCATTTTAAAACGGCATCCCGAACGACACCAACACTATTCGTATTCGTTATCATAATTGGAGTTTCCAAAAAACCAGATTCTGTAACCCAGGTTGTTCCTGTCATTTCTCCATTGCCATTCAGGCTGTACCAATTTGCATAAACAGGACTAAACTTTTTAGCTTTGCCTCTTGGGAAGATCGCAGTAACTCCGGTTCTTACCGGACCTTTTCCAACAATATTCTTCCCATTTCCAGTAATGATAGTGCTGTAACCTACTTCAACACCTTTAACATCTGTTATCGCATTAAATTCACCGGTTTTGCCAACAAATGGAACTCCCAAATCTCTTGCTCTGGGCTTTTGTCCATATATCAATGAACTAAAAAGAATTATAACTAAAATCGTAAATATTTTATTCATATCGAATTATTTTAATGTGGGGCAACGTTTTTTTTTCTTTTTACGTAAATATTCCCTTTGCTAAAATCTTCCCACAGGTGTACGAATATTGTCACTCGGAGAGGAAAGTAAAGGATGGGCCGATACAAGTCAGGCAGAATAGGCCGACAACTTAATTATTTTTGTGGCCAGATCTACTGTTCCTATGCCCCATACCTCAAGAGGATTCACCCACTTGTAGTCTTCAGATGAGGTAAATAAGGTTATGTTCTCCCGAAGTTCACTTATACTGCTCTCTGGTCTTGGGGTGACGACCCCTCTGACATGCCCTGCGATATTCTGTCCGTCATCCGTGGTGATTTTTAGGTAAACGTTGAGTTCAGTACGACCGTCTGCCCTCATCCATAAATAGTCAACTCCCATGACCTTGCCTTTCAGTTTCGGTCCGTTTGCTACTCCCTCTATTGCGAAGTCGAATCTTGCACCTTCCGGAGGTGGTGGCACTTCCCCGGCCATCAAAGCCTCGAAACTGACTCCATATTCTGTCATTCCGGTAATGTTCAGGGTTAACTCATACAGTAGTTCTCCCATTTCAATCTTGCTCATATTATATTGTTTTGATTTTGATGCCTACTCTAATCAGTTTTCGGCTTCCCCGGATTTTTCTTGTTTTTTTGATAATTAGTTATTGAAATGCTATTGTCACTTTATCTGTTCAATAATGTTCCCTAACGGTCATAAAAAATGTTTTTTTAACGCAGTTTATTTATTTGTTGTGTGACGTTTAATTTCATACCAAAAGACATTATGAATGAGAAAAGAGTGGCCGAAACCATCAATCAAATCTCCTTATACCACTTTGCGATCTCTTCGCCAATTTGGTGGGGATTGTCTTCTTGAATAAAATGAAGGCCTTCACCAATGTCCACTGTTTTCATGTTAGAGAAGTTACTTTTAATGTATTCAACAGTGTCTTTTAGAATAATAGCGCCTGGATGAGCATAGAAAAACAGCTTTGGTATACTTGATTCTTTAAGCCACTCACCATACGCCTTAATTATTTCGTAAGTATGTTTAGGGTTTCCATCAAGCGGTACTTCGATTGGCCAAACCCGCACGGATTTTCTACTTGCAATGGTAGGAAAAGGCATTTCATAGTAATCAATTTCCTCCTTACTCAATTTTCTGACGATCATGTCTGGTATTAGCTTCTTCACAAACATATTTGCTACACTAATCATAAGCCAACCAATACCTGGTGTTCGCATCATTCTAAAAGCCATTCGTAAACTGGCCGAAGGCATGCCCTTCCACGTAAGAGGTTTAACCATGGCTTCCATAAACGCAATTCCTTTAATATTGTCCCGATGAGTATTTGCATAATGAAATCCAAGGCCTGATCCCCAATCATGAATTACAAGAGTAATATTCTTAAGACCAAGAGAGTCAATAAATGCCTCCAAATAATCATAAGTATCTTGAAAACCATATTTTATATCGGGTTTATCAGATTTACCCATTCCAATTAGATCAGGGGCTATACACCTTCCGATTGGCTGTAGATATGGGATAATGTTCCTCCATAAGTAAGATGAAGTAGGGTTCCCATGAAGGAATAGAATGGGATTGCCTTCACCTTCATCGATATAATGAATTTTACTCCCATTAATATCAATGTACTTTGATTCAAATGGGAATGCTGCTGATATTTCTTTTTTATTCGTTTCCATATTTTAGATTTTGTTGTATACTCTATTTTTCGATGTTCTTAAGTAAACTATGATTATTAAATTTAATTCATCAACTAAACCGCTATTTTTATGTACGTTCTTGGCGGTAATTATTAAATTGAGTTCAGTAAACTTTAAAGGTTTTATACATTTTTCTTTGTAAAGCATCAGGTATTTCTGAAATTAATACATAGTCACCTTTTTCAAGAGAAACATTAAAAAACCCTTTGCTTCCAGATGGCAAATCTTCTACACCTCCTAAAAAAATGAGCCCTTTTGGAGCTGGAGTTCTAAAGGCTTTAATATCTGCAGCGTTAATCCAATTGTTCAGTGAATTAAGTAACTGTTCATTCTCTAACTTTACTAAATTTATATCATGACCCAGCATCGTCTCATATTGCTTTTGATCTTCAAAATTTACAGATAAAGAATAATCTCCCATTTTAAGAGAATCAACGAATGATATGCCATTTTCGCTGGAGAGTGAAATTTCAAAATCTGATATTGGCATTTTTTGATTGTTGTTTTCTTCTTTAACGACAAGCTCCTTAATCATACCCATAAAAGCATGGGCCAGACCGTTGGGCATTCTAACGTAACATTCCATTACGTATACACCTGGATGTAAATATATTGTAGATTCGGAAACTGAATGTGGTGAAGTTAAACCAACACCACCAGCTAATTCAACTTTAGAAAACCACTCCGGAATTTTCTCCAACTCTTTCATTCCAGCTTCAACATTTCCCTTGTCAAAGTGGTTAAAGGCCGTCATAAAAGGTGGGATCAATTCTTTTTTATAATCTTCAATTCCTATACCATCTGGCATTTTCTCAAAAATGAAAAAATGTGGATCTTCAGAATTGTTTACATATTTAAAAGTAGTCCAACCTGACTGAATTTCGTTGATTAATTCAAAGTCCATTCCTGTTGAAACAACCTCAATATAATTCTGTGATTGGGCTGTTGAATCTATACTATCTTCGATAATAGATTTTCGATTATTGTTCTTGCAAGACGAGAATAGTGTAATCAACAGAAAAGTTATAGCGAGCGAATTCTTAAAATTTAAATTTAAAGCCATAATATTATTTTTAATGTTATGTACTAATTACCGCCAACTCGTTATATCCACACTATTGCAGACGATTAACCATCAAATGACAGGGATAATATTAACTATACCTGCTTATTGAAAATTAAAAATATCATTTACTATTTGCTTACGCAAGAAGGGTAGGACGAACGAGTGGTTTTACTGTCCGAATTGGCCAATCTATTTATCGGAAAATCTTGCCCCTATAAAATCAAACCTGTCAGGTAATAAAAACCTGACAGGTCAAAAACCATAAACACCATAGGCGAACTTGTTTCGAAAGGCAATGTCGGGAAGGATTGTATCGAAATAGCTACAATAACCTTGCGTTCAAATACCGTGTATCCTTCAGGTTTAGATCAGTTGTAACTTCTAGTAATAAAAAAAAATACTGATACAATGACTAAAAAGAGATATAATTCTGCCGGGTAGCAACATTTTTTTAGGCACATTCATTTCAATTATCCTTATTCCCCACAAGCCATATCGGCCTTGTAGATGAAACATGATCTCCACCTATTATGTCTTTATACAATTCTGGTCTCCTTGCATCTCTATATCTCCAACCACCTGATAATTTGATTTTCTCTTTGGATACTTTTGAAATGGTTATGTCATCATCAAAAGATTTAATTTCAGATAGAACTTCACCATATGGGTCGATAATCATTGAATTGCCATTTTTCAGATGTTCACCATCATAACCTATTGGGTTAGTAAAAGCATAGTACACGCCATTGTCATATGCTCTTGAAGGCAACCACCGCATAAGCCAACCCCTGCCTTTGGGGCCGTCGAACTCCAATCTCAATGACACCGGATCATTTTCTCTATTCTGCCAAAACTTATCGTCTACATAATCTCGTCCGGGCATTGCAGATGGAGTACAACAGGTTACATGCGGTGCAAAAATAATTTCCGCTCCTAAAAGAGCAGTTGCTCTAACGTTCTCAATTATGTTATTATCATAACAAATCAGAATTCCGCATTTCCATCCAAGAAGATCAAAAACACAATATTGACTACCGGAAGACATATGCTTGCTTATGAAAGGATGTAGCTTTCTGTATTTTGCAACCATTCCATCTTTGGTGACACAAACATATGTGTTATATATTCTTTCATTCTCCTTTTCGACCAAACCAGCCAAAATAGGAATATCATGTTCCTTTGAGATCGCAATTAGTTTTTGTGTGCTCTCACCATCTGGTACACTTTCTGCTAATTTAGTAATCTCTTCAAGCGACAAATTTTTTGTATAAGTATAGGCAGTAATTGACATTTCGTGAAAACTGATCATGTCCGCTCCCTGGGATTTTGCCTTTTCGGAAAGATTCCGGATAATTGAAAGGTTGTAGGTTTTGTCTCCGTCCTTTGGTTGAAATTGGGCAACTGCTACATTCATATCTATTAAATTCATTTCCCCCTGCTTGCATTTAATGGGAGTCTGTTTGTTTATTCTACTAATATATTAATTAATTGCGACCATTTATAAAACATTATCTTGATAATATAAAATTTATGGAATTCTATAGTTTATCATTTTTGACCTGTGTCTCATACATTTAATGTTTGTTTGAAAAAATAATGCGATGCTCTGATGTGTGGAATGACCGCAATTTAGTTGTGGCCAAACTATCGTGGACGATTATCACTACATAACAAGCAAAATATTACTTATTTATGATTATTGAAAATTAAGAATGTCATCTACTAATCGGGTATACAAAAAGAGTAGGACGAACGAATAGATTTACTGTACGAAATGACCTACGATTAGTTGATAATTCCCCATAACTTCTTTGATTTCAATTCATATTACCCTACCTTTAAGGGAGCATTTATTTATATGATTATGAATAGGTTAATTCTTATATTATTTCTGATTCTTACTTTGGCTTTTCAAGAGGACCCCAAAACCCAGGAAGCAAGGGAAAAAATGGTAAACAGTCAGATCAAAGCACGAGGTATCAGCGATAGATTTACCCTTACAGCCATGCGAACTGTACCCAGACATAAATTTGTTCCTGAAGGCCTTGAGGCTAAGGCCTATTTTGATTCTCCTTTGCCAATTGGCCACGGACAAACCATCTCCCAACCCTATATCGTGGCATTTATGACGGAAATCATCCAACCCAAAAAGGATTTTAAAGTGTTGGAAATAGGAACCGGCTCCGGATACCAGGCAGCAATTCTAGCGCATATCGTCGATTCGGTATATACTATTGAAATTGTTGAAGCCTTGTATGTTCAGGCAAAAAAGAGGCTGGAGGACCTCGATTATGATAATATATTAGTAAAAAATGACGATGGTTATTACGGTTGGGAAGAGTACGGTCCGTTCGATGCAATTGTGGTAACCGCAGCAGCGGAATTTGTTCCTCCTCCACTGATAGAGCAGTTAAAAGATGGTGGAAAAATGATCATTCCGATAGGAACACCATTTACCACTCAGCAATTGCTACTTATTGAAAAAAAAGCAGATAATATAAAAACAAAGAATCTCATGTTTGTCCGATTTGTTCCATTTACCAGAGCAAAAAATAATTAAACGTATTAAACAAAGATCCCGCTGAAAAAGCGGGATTAGCCTGCCTGCGGCAGGCAGGTTAAACCTCATATTCATGAAAAATGTTTGCAAAACACAATAGCAATTTTTCTCAATATAGACTGCTCCTTGCAGTATCCATTCTATCTGCGGCCATTATTACTTATGAAATTCAATTAATGCATTTTTTTACCATAGTGCAGTGGCATCATTTTGCCTATATGGTCATCTCTATTGCCTTATTGGGATTTGGTGCCAGTGGTACTGTAATATCCATTTTTTAGAAATTGGATGCTGGAAAGAAAAGACTTTTTACTTCCTTTTTTGATGATCTCCAGTGGATTACTGATGACCATTACCATCAGAGTCTCCCGTACTGAATTTTTTCTTTTTGATTCGTATACACTCTTTGTGGACAGGTCTCAGTTTTCAAGACTCTTAGGAACCTATTTTCTATTCTTTCTACCATTTTTTTCAGGAGCCCTGGCCATAGGTTTGATCTTTGTTAAAAAAGTATCACGTATTGGTACTTTTTATTTTTCTGATCTTATGGGATCAGGAATGGGAGGTGCCCTTGCAATTTTCCTGTTTTGGCAATTTTCCCCACAAGAAATTTCATCGATCATAGCTATCCTACCCATTTTGGCCGGAGCCCTCATAATTAATAAAAATACCCGTTTATTTTTGATTACTTACAGCTTGATCAGTTTAAGTATGGTCGTAGTTCATCTGAATAAACCCTTTGATCTAACCCCTTCTCAATTTAAAAGTATCAGCTATGCTTTAAATCTTCCGGATGCAAAAATAGATCAGGAAATTAGCAGTCCTTATGGTCTTGTTCAAGTAGTTTCTTCACCGGTTCAACGCTATGCTCCTGGTTTGAGCTTGACCTATACCGAAAAAATACCTCCCAGTCCTATCATTTTTAATAATGGAGATTGGTATGCTTCCATTCTTCCATGGTCGAGAAAAGATACTTCTCATATTTTGAACTATACCACCATGGCACTTCCCTATGCATTTGGCGCACCAAAAAGCGTATTGTTATTCAATGCAGGTGGTGGATTAGAAATTTCACATGCACTCATTAACGAAGCGGAACAAATAACAGCCACGGAACCTAATGCAACGGTTATTTCCTTGATGAAAAATGAATATGCTTCCTTCACGGACTCCTTGTTTTATCACCCTAATCTAGAGATATATACCCAATCTTCCAGAACGTTTTTAAATCAAACCAGTAAAAAATACGACCTCATCCAGGTCCCTTTATTGGGTGCTTTTGGTGGCAGCGTAGGACTCAATGCCTTAGAGGAAGAAAATTTATTAACCAAAGAAGCTTTTGCTGAAATGTGGAAAAAACTAAGTCCCAACGGAATGATCGCCCTCTCCACATGGATCGATATTCCACCGAAAATTTCATTAAAAATAGCGGCTACACTTGCTGAAAGTTTAGAGTCATTGGCAATAGAAAATCTACTGAACCATATTGCGGTCATAAGAAGTTGGGGCACTCTTACTTATGTGGTCAAAAAGAAACCTTTGAATAGTGATGAGATCAATAAGGTAAAAGCCTTTTGTGAACAATATAACTTTGACCCGGCCTTACTACCGGGAATAACTGCACAGGAAAGAGTACAATTCAACAGTCTGGACAATGACAATTTTTTTCATGATCTGGAACGAATGTTTAACTCTCAACGAGAAAATATAATTCAAGAATATGATTTCAACATCCAACCTACAACTGATAACCAACCTTATTTTTTTCAGTTTTTACGCTGGAAAAAATATCCCGATCTGGTGCAGAAAGTGGGTGAAAAATATTTCGTTTTTCTTGAATTGGGATATTTGATCGTCTTAGTAACTTTCATCCAGGTAATTATTTTGGCACTTATATTTATTATACTGCCACTTTTTCGAATTGGAATGAAGGGAGGTAATAAAGTCTGGGTGGTAGTCTATTTTTCGGCCTTAGGCATTGGCTATATGTTTTTGGAAATTGTCTTTATTAAATATTTTGTGCTTTATCTGGGTCATCCCATTTATTCGGTAGCAACTGTGATTTCTGTAATGCTGATCAGTTCCGGATTAGGAAGTTATTATTCGTCACGGGTCAAGACACAGCATAAATCCTTATTAAAAATCACGGTTATTATCACAGGATTAATTCTGATCTATTCCTTCTTTATTGGTTCATTTTTAAGCAGCACAGTCGGTTTACCGGATGCATACAAGATTGTGGTGACCGGTGTGATCATAGCATTACCTTCATTCTTTATGGGGATGCCATTTCCTCTCGGTCTAAAAATTGTCAATCAATTTAAAGAAAGTAATGTACCCTGGGCCTGGGGTATCAACGGTTGTGTATCGGTTATCAGCACTTCATTAGCTGTAATTATTGCTGTAGAAATGGGTTTTATGGCGATGCTATTATTTGCT
>PVMS01046251.1_pt1 | contig 14445 bp, 12 predicted proteins | sample 1853461 | NCBI WGS metagenome assembly PVMS01 (sample SAMN08582032, study PRJNA380276) | Marine sediment metagenome, whole genome shotgun sequencing project. | isolation source: ocean sediment barecode stripped | collected 2017 | reverse complement strand
TGCTGTGCCGGATGTTTCTCGTGGAGATGCTATTCGTGATTCTATGGCAAAACGGCCACCTGCAATGAGTATGTGAAGCTTCACTCCGATCAGGCTGACCGGCTCGCCTCGGCGCGCCGTGTCCATCGACGAATGACTGATCCTGGAAGGATCGATAATGGTAATACCGCCACTACCTACCACTTCGAGGTTATCACCCGGCCGGATAAAGGCCGCCGTGTCTTCATCGAGGCCGATACCGACGGCGAACGGATTATACGCCAGCGCCGTCAGCAAACGTCCCAGGCGGTCGCGCTCGCGAAAATGCTGGTCGATGATGAAGTTGTTGGTTAGTCCAAGCCCGGGCGCCATGGTCACCATATCGGGACTTGGCGTGCTGCCCTCGATACCGCCGGCAATCATGTGTTCCGGCATGAATGCGGCGCCTGCTGACGTTCCTGCGACGTGCATCCCTGCAGCATTGCGGCGCCGGATCAACTGGGCGACTTTCGTACCACCGAGCGTCGTAGAAAGTCGAAGTTGATTGCCACCGGTCATGAATACGCCATCGGCTGCATCTATGTAGTCGAGGTATTCCTGATTGTCGCAATCCTCACGCGTCAATATCTGTAACACCCTGGCGTGACGAATTCCCAGCTTACGAAAAAGCTTCTCGTAATTGCGCCCGGTGTCTTCAAGTTCCGACGCTGTCGGAATAATTCCGATTCTTGCGGTCTTGCCGCCACAAATGTCGACGAAACGATCGAGTATTTCGGGATTGTGTAACTTTTCCTCGGCGCCGCCAATCGGAATGATGTAGCCGCGAGCTGAGTTATCGGAATGGTTCGAAGGACACATAAAAAAACACTATGGTGGTGGGGATTATCGGGATGAGTTGTCAGTTTTTTCGAACTGACCAAAAATCTGCTGTTGTTTGTCTTTGACATGCCAAATGCCGGCAACAATAACGTCGGCGATACAATGCCGCTCATCGAGTACACAAAAATCGGCCGCGCCATCCTGGCGGATGCGCCCCTTGTCATGCAAACGCAAAATGTCTGCGACATTACTGCTAAATGCCGGTAACACGCGTTCCAGTGGTTGGCCTTGCTCAAGTAATGACTTGAGCGTCATCGCGAGCATCGCCGGTCGGCCGATATCCATTTCTGTGATTTCGCCCTTTTCGTTGAATACCGGCAGGCAGCCGCCACCGTCCGAACTGACCGTCACACGATCCGCCGGTGCGCCAGAGTCCAGGAATCGTGTCAGCGCAACTTCTGCAGCCCAGGCATCTTCATCGTCATCAACCGGGAACGCGGTGATATCGACCGTACTGCCACGGCGCGCCAGATCCAGCGCCTCTTCGAACAATGCTTTGCGCCGATTGATATGCGTCGGATTGAAAACGCGCGCCGGTAGTTCACTCACATCCAGTGCCTGGCGAACAAGCTCCAGCCCACGATCTCCGTCACCGAGATGCAAATGCAGGATGCCTGCTTTTCCGGAAATCAGACCCGCAACATGTGCATCGCTGGCGAGCCGCAAAATCTCGTCAAGTGTGGGCTGGCTCGAACGATGATCACTCACCGCGACCTCACCAACACCGATCACCGGATCGATGTAAACAATGTCGTCACGAACGCTGCCAGTCAGCGTTACCGGAGGAAAGTGATAGCCGCCGGTGTGACACCAGGCGCCAAGGCCCTCCTCACGTAAGCCACGTGTTTGCGCAACCAGTGACCGCGTATCGCGCGTCGTATCGTCGGTACCGAGCACACCCACGACGCTCGTTACACCCGCCGTCGTAAACTGACCCAGCGATACCGGCGGCACCCGGCTCTTGAATCCGGACTCACCACCACCGCCGGTCACGTGGGCATGACCGTCGATAAACCCCGGAATCAACCGCCGGCCGCCGAGATCGATTAGCGATGCGCCGGGCGACGCCAGCTCATCACGGTCGCTGCTGATCCCGAGAACCCGGCCGCCACCCACTAACAAGTGGCAGACTCCGATATCTTCCGGTGCAAAAACATGGGCATTTGTGATTAGTTGCAGCACTTGGGGGCTCGGCGCAAAAGGGCCGATATATTACACTACCACTCCATTCGCCAACAGACGATTCGACGCTAATAATGAGCAAAAACCCGCTTGGAGAAACCACCAGTTATCCTTCTACCTACAGTCCGGATCTGCTGTTCGCCGTAGCGCGCATCGATGCCCGCCAATCTACAGGCATTGACTCAAGACTGCCCTTCTCCGGCCTCGACCTCTGGAATGCCTGGGAATTGACCTGGCTGGACAGCGAAGGCAAGCCACTGGTGGCAACCGCCGAGATTCGCGTCCCCGCCGAGTCGCCCTGCATCATCGAATCCAAATCGCTGAAGCTCTATCTCAACTCGCTGGCAATGACTCGCTACCCGGACACGAGTACGCTGGCCAAAGTCATTCGCACCGACCTGAGTGCAACCGCAGGCGACGATGTCGAAGTCACCATTCACCTGGCCAACACCTGGCAACATCAACAACTCTCGCAACTGCCTGGCAGGTGCATCGATGAGCATCCTGCCAGCACCTCAGCCGGTGGTGTGGATGCGTCGTTTCTGGTGGCCGGCGAGAACCCGGTCGAGCTCGAAGAACTCCACTCCCACCTCCTCTACAGCAACTGCCCGGTAACCAATCAACCGGATTCCGGCAGCATCCTGATTCGCTACAGCGGGCCGAAAATAGACGAAAAAGGCCTCCTCAATTACCTTGTTTCCTACCGCCAGCACAACGACTTCCACGAAGCCTGCGTGGAAAGAATATTTTTCGACATCAGCAACCGCTGCACCCCAACCCAGCTAACGATCTATGCCCGCTACAACCGCCGCGGTGGACTGGACATCAACCCCTTCCGCTCAAATTTCGAATCCTCCCCCGAAAACCTGCGCCTTTGGCGGCAGTGATGGTGGTTGGAGGTCGCGCGTACGGGGCTGCCGGCTGCGGCTGAAGTAGCGTTCGGTTAATCGCACGGGGCCTGCGGTCGGCGAGTTACTTTGCGAGATGGCTCCTTGCAGTCCGCTTTATTCTCGCAAACCAACTCCCCGCCCACAGGCCCCCCGCCATGTTGGTCGCAGCGTCTATCCCGCCTCCTGACCCGCGACCAACCCCACACCGCAAAAACCCCTTGCTGACCCCCGAGTCATCAATTACACTTACTGACCAACCAGTCATTAAGAGTACCAAATGCCCACCCCAAAATTCCAGCGCCGTAAGGATGACCGACCTGCAGAGATTACAGAGGCCGCACTGGCCGCGTTCGCAGAGAACGGATATGCGGCTACACGCGTTGACGATGTCGCGAAACGTGCCGGTGTCAGCAAGGGGCTTTTGTATCTCTACTTCAAGACCAAGGAAGAGCTCTTTAAGGCAGTAATTCGGAGTTTCGTCGCGCCAAAGGTCAGGGAGCTCTCTGCCATCGTTGATGCATCTGACCTGTCGGCAGAAGAGTTTATTCGTGGCCCGTTCCTGGCGATGATCAAGAGCATCCCCGACTCGCCGGTCAGGATTATCGTGAGACTGATGTTTGCAGAGGGGAACAAGCACCCGGACCTGGTGGAGTTTTACTGGAACAACGTCGTCACTCATGCAATTGAGATGATGAAAAAGCTGATTGCCCGGGGAGTGGCGGCTGGGGAGTTCAGGAAAACGGCTATCGACGATTTACCGCAGTTATTAATTTCGCCGGTCATCTTTTCCGTGGTGTGGACCCAGGTATTTGAAAAACACGCACGGCTGGATACCGACCTGCTTATAGAAACACACATCGATGCGATGCTGAATTACCTCAAGGTTAATCCTGGCACGGGAGCCGGAAAATGAAAACAAGAAAGAGCGTGAGAGTACTCCTCGTGCTGATGGCACCTCTCGGTTTGCTGGCCTGCCAGGCATCAGACGATCAGCAACGAATGGTCGGACAACTTGAATCTGACCGTATCGAGTTATCGGCTGAATTCTCGGAGCCAATTATTTCGAGGCACGTGACTGAAGGTCAGGTCCTTAGCAAGGGCGATATCATCATTCAACAAGATCCGGGCCGCGCTGCCGCACGTGTGCGTGAAGCGGAGGCGACGCTCGCGCAGAATCAGGCACGGCTGGATGAACTGACGCGGGGGCCTCGTAAGGAGCAGATTGTTGCCGCCCAGGCCAATGTTGATGGAGCGATACAGGACCTCAAGTTTCGGCGAACGGAACTCCAGCGCATCAAGGCGCTGCTGGATCGAAAACTTTCATCTCCCGATGAACGGGATCGCGCTCAGGCAGCACTTGACGGCGCCGAGGCAAATCTTGATTTCAACAAGGCGAAACTTGCCGAGCTGCTGACCGGAACCACGGTGGAAGAACTGGATCAGGCACGTGCTGCCCTCGTGCGAGCGGATGCACAACTGGATCGCCTGCAGATAGATCTTGACCGACATACGACATTGGCTCCTGTAGATGGACAGTTGGACAGTTTTCTTTTCGAACCCGGCGAGCGACCGCTTAACGGACAGCCGATGGCAATCATGCTGTCCGGACAGCAACCGTATGCGCGAATTTACGTCCCGGCCGATTTGCGCGCGGTCGTAGCGCCCGGTACCAGGGTGCGAGTCCGGGTTGACGGTATCAGCAAACCGCTCAAGGGTCGGTTTCGCTGGATCGCGAGCGAAGCCACATTTACGCCCTACTTTGCATTGACTGAACATGATCGCAGTCGTCTGAGCTACCTGGCCAAGATCGACATCGAGGCGATGGGCGAGCGACTGCCCGATGGTGTACCGGTCGAGGTTGAACTGGTTGCGGCTGGTGGCGTCGCGGAATGAACGGTAATTCGGAATATGCCATTCGTGCACGCGGCCTGACCAAACAGTTCGGCTCGCTGACAGCAGTCAATCATCTCGATCTGGACGTACCGCGTGCGCAGATCTACGGATTCCTTGGACCCAATGGTTCCGGCAAGACCACTGCGATTCGTATGCTCTGTGGCCTCCTGAAACCTACCGAAGGCAGCGCCGAGGTGCTTGGGCTTCAGGTAGCGGAAGCGGCAAACGACCTGAAGACCAGGATCGGATACATGACGCAGAAGTTTTCCCTGTATGGCGATCTGACGGTTGCGGAAAACCTTCGTTTCATTGCTGACATTTATGCCTGGCCAAGAAAAAACCAAAAATCGAGAATCGATGAACTGGTTTCGGAATACGGCTTCAGCAATCGCCGCAATCAACTGGCCGGAACATTGAGTGGCGGCCAGAAGCAGCGCCTTGCACTTGCTTGTGCCGTTTTGCACAAGCCGGAATTATTGCTGCTCGACGAGCCCACCAGCGCGGTAGACCCGCGTAATCGACGGGATTTCTGGGCCAAGTTATTTGAACTTGCAGAGGATGGCACGACCATACTCGTTTCCACTCACTACATGGATGAGGCCGAGCGCTGTCATCGCCTCGCCATCCTGGACAACGGCAACAAGGTTGCTGACGGTGAGCCTTCGGTGCTGCAATCGTCGATTGGGATGATCGTTCTTGACGTGAGTGCTGACAACCCGGGTGAGGCCCAAAAAGCGTTGCACCAACATCCGGACATTATCAGTGTTACCCAACTTGGCATCCGCTTGCGAATACTGGTTGCGGATGACCATCATGATCCCGAGCAACTGATCCAGTCCTGTCTCGCCGAACATGGAATCAAGGCAGATGTTCGTATCATCGCGGCATCACTTGAGGATGTATTTGTTGCCAGCACGCGCGCATCAGTGGGATCAGACCAATGATGCCGATACGACTGATCGCGATCATGCGCAAGGAGCTGCTGCAGCTCAGGCGCGATCGAATCTCACTGGGAATGATCGTTGGCCTGCCGGTGATGCAATTGCTCCTTTTTGGCTACGCCATCAACATGGATGTTCGCAATCTGCGGGCGGCGGTAGCCGATCAGGCCAATTCACACTTGTCGAGGCAGTTTATTGCAGATTTGCGCCAGACGCAGGTGCTGAACATGGATCGTTCGGTTGCTACTCCGGAGGAGCTCGAAGTTTTGTTGCGAAGCGGGCAGATATCGGTCGGTGTTCACATACCGTCGGATTTTGACCGGCGGGTCATCGATCAAAGACGCAATGTGGCTCACTTGTTGATCGATGGCGCGGACCCGACCATTGTCAGTGTGGCCGGTCAACTTGCAACCATGCCGGTTCAATTTGACGGCAACTCTTACAGGCGCTCGCCCGCGCGCACGATGGAGATTCGCCCGTTCTATAATCCGGAACGGCGCACGGCAGTCAACGTCGTCCCGGGACTGATCGGCGTCATTCTGACGTTGACGATGTTGATGTTCACTGCAGTTGCCATCGTCCGCGAGCGCGAACATGGCAACCTCGAACTTCTGATCAACACGCCAATCAGCACCACGCAGCTCATGGTTGGCAAGGTCGTTCCCTATATCGTCATCGGGCTGATTCAGCTCGCACTCATCATTGCCATTGGAAATTTTCTGTTCGGCGTGCCGGTTCGCGGCAGTTTGCTTGGCCTCTATGCAGGAGCGGCTGTTTTCATCGCAGCCAACCTGTCACTCGGCTTGTTTTTGTCCACCGTAGCGAGAACACAGTTTCAGGCGATGCAACTTACGTTTTTCCTTCTACTGCCCTCGATACTCTTGTCGGGCTTCGTATTCCCATTCGACGGTATGCCGAAAGCGGCGCAATACCTGGGGGAAGTGCTGCCAATCACCCACTTTATTCGTATCACCCGGGGAATAATGCTGCGCGAAGCAAGCATTCTGGAGCTTGGCAATGAAGTACTGATGCTGCTCGCGTTTACGGCGATCGCCCTGACTGCAGCGGTATTACGATTTTCCCGGCGGCTCGACTAGCCCGCGCATCCAATCAACGTGTAGTATTCGCGCATGAATAATGAAAACGAGCAAGATTCGATCGTATACATCGTCGATGACGATCAGTCCATCCGCCACGCCATGGGGCTGTTACTGAAATCTGTAGGCCTTCAGCATCAGGTCTTTACGTCGGCAGACGAATTTCTCGAAATGCATACTGGAAATAATAATGGTTGCCTTGTACTCGATATTCGGATGCCGGGACTGAGCGGCCTGGAACTGCAGCAGAAGCTGACCGAAATGGGTAGCTCACTGCCGATCATCTTTATCAGCGGCCACGGCGATATACCGATGGCAGTAGATGCCATGCAGAAAGGGGCGTTCGATTTCATTCAAAAGCCATTCCGCGATCAGGAGTTGTTGGACCGAATATCTGAAGCCCTGAATACTGCCCGCAAACGAGAAACGGAACGCGAACAAAAGCTCGATGTGCAGGAGCGAATCGCCACGCTAACCAAACGCGAGCATGAAGTGCTTGACCTGGTTGTGACCGGCAAACCAAACAAAATCATTGCGCACGAACTGGGCGTCAGCCAGCGTACTATCGAGATTCATCGCGCCCGGGTAATGGAAAAGATGCGAGCAAAGTCGCTTGCTGAACTTGTGCGAATGCACCTGGCGGCATAAGCAAGCTACCCGGTAAGCCGCCCTCGCTCTTCATCCAGTGAAGCGCATTCGATGCATTTGTCGGCCCGGGGAAAAGCCTTCAGTCGTTGTTCGCTGATTGCATCACCGCATGAAATACAGAACCCGTACTCTCCCTTTTCAATTCTCAGGAGAGCCGCAGATATTTGCTCAAGCTCCTCGCGCGCCTCATTGCCCAGGGCATCGACTACCTCCGAGTTTTCCAGTTGTATTGCGCGTTCTTTGGAATCGGTCTCCAACGGTCGGCGGTGATTCTCATGGATACGAGACAGGCGCTGTTCGAGAACTGTTTTATGCTGTTTCAGTTCGTCCCGCAAACTGTCCAATGAAGAATCCTGCATAGTCACCATCCGCTATCCACTATTGGAATCAGTTTGAGCTGTTAGCGGTGCAACCGAAATCCGTAGTTACCCCTACGGCTCAGGCGGGCCACAAGGCCAGATATATAGGTAGATTCCGACAGTCGCTAGGCATGAGATCTTATATTTTGCTACAGGTGAGGCGGGTACGCTAATATAAGTTGATCTGAGCGATAGTTTTTTTGACGATTTAAGGTGCTGAGATGCAAGAAATAAACAAGATCCTGTGCGTAGTGGATCCAACCACAAGCGTACAGCCCGCGCTGCACAGGGCTGCCTGGCTGGCACAACAAGTGAATGCCGAGCTTGAGCTCTTTATCTGTTATTACAATGAATATCTGAGTGGAGAGAGATTCCTGGATGCCCCGTCACTCAAGCAGGCGCGGCATGAGATCGTCGAGCGCAATACCGACTATCTCGAAAAACTTGCGGAACCTTTGCGTAGCGCAGGCCTGACGGTACTCACGAAAGTTTCCTGGGATCACCCGCTTTACGAAGGCATTGTTCGGCGAGCAGTCAAAAGTGGTGCGGATATCGTATTCAAGGATACTCACCACCATTCTGCGCTGGAGCGTGCCTTGCTCACAAACACGGACTGGAACCTGATTCGAACTTGCCCGACCCCCCTGTGGCTGACAAAAGCACAAGACCTGAGCAAGACACCGACCATCGTTGCGGCCATCGATCCGACCCACGAACACGACAAACCAGCGTCTCTCGATGACTATATCCTGGGCTTGACAACCATGCTGGCCAGCAAGACAGGTGCGACAATGCACGCGTTTCATTCATTTGATCCACGCATTGCGCTGGCAACAGCAACTGCAAATGCCTATATTCCTGCGTCTCTGCCGTACGAGGAAATTGAAAAGGACATGCGTGAACTGCATGGTCGTCGGTTTGATGAAGTTACCGGGTTTTACGACATACCAGAGGACCACAAACACCTGATCAGCGGTGCAACACACGAGGAATTGCCGGAGATCGCCAGGAAGCTGAAGGCGGACGTTATCGTTATGGGTGCAATCGCGAGAAATCGCTGGAAGCGACTGTTTGTTGGTGCGACCGCCGAACGAACGCTGGAACACGTACCGTGTGACTTGCTGATCGTCAAACCGGACTGGTTTGAGACGCCGGTAGAGCAAACAGGCGACGAAGCCGCCGCCTAGTCCGGACAGACTGGGACACAAAAAAACGGGGCCGGTGCAGAAAGCACTGGCCCCGTTGTTCATTCCAGCTCCTAAAAATTAGCTACCAATTGCAGCCAGAGCTTCGTTACATCTCTGAATCCCGGATCATCCGCACTAAAGAATGCACCCTTTAACAGCAATGAGTACCGGTCACCCAGGCTTCGGCTTGCTGCCAAATCGAATTCACTACCATAGTCTGCCGATCCCGCGGCTGCGGAGAAGTCATGGTAGATCGCCTGGAACTTCCATTTCTGGAACTTGTACGTGGCGTTTATGTAGAGGTCATCAACACCGGCCGCGAGTGCTCCCGCCCCCGTAGCAAGAAACTGGTCAGCCCAGCCCTGGAATGCATGCAACGTCGCCAGCGGCGTTCTGAATGCCTTGCCGGCCTCATTTTCATCGCCTCCGAGAGATTCCAGGCCAAGCCCGAATGACAAACCGTTTTTCATAGCCCAGTCTGCAGTCAGGTGATAATACTCGGCAGTGTAGCTAACCGGGTTATCACCAACATCCGACTGTGTAGCCAGCTCGCCCACCAGTTTCAATGAACTGTTACCCAAAGCGATCTCACCGTTTGCTCTCGCGCCCAGCGTTCCCGTTGAAAATGCCGCGAAGGTGGGCGAATCGTCATTCTTGATGTAGTAGTAATACGGTGTGATCGTCCACTTTTCGCCGATCGAGATTGGCACGTTCAACAAATGAGAGTTCATCCGCTGTTGCCCGGCCGGCGAGCGTTCACCGAGGATACGGTTTACCTGGCCAACATAACTGTAAAACACCTCCGTATTTTTCAGCCCTTTGAACCTGACCGATGCGGCGTCGTAGGTTTGCTCGTTCTGACGCCAGCCGACACCGCCGATGAATCGCTGGTTGTCGAGGTTGATTCGCTGGCGGCCAAATCTCAGTTTGGTATCCGAGAATCCATCATAATCCAGGTAGAACTGATTCAGATCCGCGCCCTTGGGATCGGCTACAACCGGGTATACATCCCTGTCCGGCGGGCTGGTGACGCCAAGACTATTGAAGTCATTGAACAGTAACTCCGCAACGTAATCGAACTCGCCAAATGCCGACCAGCCACGCCACTTGTCGGTGGCGTAGTTGAGTCGAAAACGTAACGTCGACGCATTCGCATTCTTGTTGAAATTGTCGTCGCTGACGTATTCATAACGATAGCGGAAATTGACATGAGGCGTGCCGGCGATAATTGCATCGACCAGCGACCTATTATCAACAGCAGCTTCCGTGTCGGCCGCCAGGGATAGCGGGCCTAGTAAAAGGCCCGCAATTCCTGCGACAATAGAGAGTTGTTTCAACATCTGACTATCTCCTTGTCGCCGGTCCGCTAATAAACATCATTAACTGTGTTGTAGATGTTGAATTTACCCGTTGGCGTAACGAGCGCAGGTCCTTTAATCACATGCTTCAACTTCCGTGTCTTGTCATCGACGATGACGATGGCAGATTCCTGCTCCTTGCCACTCCAGACGGAGAACCAGACCTCATCACCGGCCTTGTTGTACTCAGGCTGTACGACGCGTTTCGGACCCTCACCGAGTTCCGCCCATTCAGCAATTGGCAGCACTTCGAATCCAGCACCCAGATTGTTGATATCGAATACTGCAATGCTTTGACTGAAGTTTTCGTCCGGATTCAACGGTGCATCGACCCAGAGATTGCTGGAAACCGGATGTGACTTCACAAACAGCGAACCACCGCCCATTCCGTCCAGGACTCTTACCACCTTCCAGGCGTGATCCGGATTTCCTTCAGGATCCGTCGCTATGAACGTGATATTGGCGTTACCAAGCGCACTGGTCACCCAAACAGGCCCGTACTCAGGGTCTTCGATATTCGCGCCGCGGCCCGGATGCGGAATTTTCTCCACGTCGATTAGCGCCTCAAGATTTCGGTCGCGAGAATCTACAACTGCAATCTTGTTGGACTGGTTTGCAGCAGTCAGGAAGTACCGTTTGCTGCGGTCCCAGCCACCGTCGTGCAGGAATCTTGCTGCCGGGATATCGGTCACCGAGAGATTGTCGACGTCTTCGTAGTTAACCAGCAAGATATGGCCAGTCTCCTTGACGTTAACGATGAATTCCGGGTGCTCGTGTGACGCTACGATCGCAGCAACACGCGGCTCCGGATGATATTCCTGGGTGTCGACAGTCATGCCGCGAGTGGAGACGATTTTCATCGGCTCCAGCGTATCGCCGTCCATGATTACGTACTGCGGTGGCCAGTAGGCACCGGCTATGGCGAGTTTGTCTTCGTAGCCTTTGTATTTCGATGTTTCGACAGAACGTGCCTCAAGACCGATCTTGACTTCGGCAACGATCTTTGGCGGATCCATCCACATGTCGATCATGTCCACCTTGGCGTCGCGGCCAATCGTGAATACGTAGCGACCGGATGCCGACGGACGGGAAATATGTACCGCGTATCCGGTTGGCAGGATAGCAACGATTTCCTTGGTATCGCCGTCGATGAGGGCGACCTGGCCTGCATCACGCAGTGTTACCGCAAAGAAGTTTTCGATATTTCTGTCATGTTGCGGTTTGGTGGGCCGGTCCTCCGGTGCAACCAACAATTTCCAGCTGGCCTGCATTTCCGGCATACCCCATTCAGGCGGTGCCGGCGGTTCCTGCTGCAGGAATCTCGCCATGGCATCGATTTGCTGCTCGTTCATTTCGCCGGAGGTTCCCCAGTTAGGCATACCTGCCGGGGAACCGTAAGTGATCAACGCTTTCAGATAATCGGTTCCTTTCTCTTTCGTGATATCCGGCGTCAGCGGTTTGCCCGTTGCACCCTTTCTCAGTACGCCGTGGCAACCGGCACAACGCTCGAAAAAGATCTGTGTCGCCATCTGGTACTCTTCGCCGGTTAGCGCCGGGCCTTCAGAGCTCATCAGCTGCCTGGTATCTTCTGCCGTAATGGCTGATTCACCGGCCTGATAGCGCATTTCGGCCTCTGAAGTACCGGTGTGACGCTCGCCGGCGGCACGGTCCTCTTGTCCGAGCTCAATGCGCAATGCCGCAACCTCTGCCACGCTCACTGCGGAACCCGTGTTGCCCCAGGATCCGAGCACGTAGGTCAATACGTCAGCAAGATCCTGGTCACTCAGGTAACCCATGCTCGGCATCACGCCGTTGTATTCCTCACCATTAACGGTCAATGGTCCGGATTTTCCGAACAGTGCAACCGCTAACACTTCGTTGCGTTTACCTTCGAGAAAATCTGACTTCGCCAATGGCGGGAACGCGCCTTTCAGGCCCATGCCAGTGGGTTGATGACATGCCGAACAGTTGGACAGGTAGATTTTCTCACCGCTGGCCATGATGTCCGCAATATCACCTTGCTGTGTTTCAGCCTGGTGTACCGCCGTATCCGCCATACCGGAGTCCGGCTCCGCACAGGAGGCCAACGGTACCACAAGCACCAGTGCCAGCCAGTGCGGTTTGTGTACTAATGTCGAGAGTTTCATTTTGATTCCCTATTTGGTTGTAATGCTTATTTATAAGTAATGCTTGTGTATTTATTGCCAATTCAAGTTAAGACTGATGCTTATGCTCCGCCCGGACTGCGCCAGGAACGGAATGGTTGGATCGGAAGGCGAAAGACCGCGGACATCGGTCCAGCGCCAGTAGGTTTTGTCGGTCAAATTGAGCAAGCCAAGCCGGGCAGTCATCCGCTCGCTCAGCTCTTGTGAGAAATAGAAATCGAAAACCGCGTTGCCGGGGGGCTTGAACAGATCGCCGGAAGATTCATCGCGCCTCGACCATTGTTCTGTAAACGTCCCCTGCAGGCGTGCGTTCTGCTTGCCACTCGCGGCGGACCATCTCAGTCCGGTCGTTAGCTGGGCGGGGCCCACTGAATTCAGCGCCTCACCAGTGTCCTTGTTTTCACCGCGAGCAAGGTAAAAAGATCCTATGAAAGAAAAGCTTTCCTGCGCTGCAAGAAAACCCAGATCCCAGCTACCCTCTACGCCTTGAATGACAGTTTCACGAAGGTTCTGTGACTGGAACAAAATGCGGCCGGTGACGGGATCCGTGCCGATGCGCATTTTCGACTCGATGAAGTCATCGTAGCGAGTGTGAAAAATAGCCACATTGAAATCGGAGTTTGTACCACGCCATCGCAGGCCTAAATCCACGCCATCCGAACTCTCCGATCTGAGGTCCGGGTTGGGGATTGCCCGAAAATTGAACAACGGTATTTCGAGCCCGATATTGGCATCTTCATAAGGCGGCGCCCTGAAACCATGTGAATACTGCGCATAAACTTCGACGCCGGGTGAAAAATGATAAATCAAACCGAGCTTTGGCGAGATGTCGGATTCAGATATCGATACCGGCTCGGCAAACGAGAAGTCTTCCTCATAAATTGAATCATTTTGCGGAGCCAGCGAATAGGCATCGAACCTGACCGCCGCAATGATCGACCAATTGCCAACTGACATTACATCTTCGACATAAGCGCCCCATTCACTGGAGTGACTGATCGGAAAATCACGCAGAGGAAAAACTTCGCCAAGCAGAACATTGGACTCAAGTCCGTCGTCTATTCCCGTCTCAAGCGCGTCCCGGTATTCCTCGGTTTCGCGCTGGCGGTACTCGACGCCGAATCCGAGCTGATGCTCCATCGCAAGACCGGACAGCGACTTTTGCAAGTTGAGTTCGGCTCCGCGGATGTCCTGGGTAAACTCGAAGTAACGATCGATCGATACCGGTCTTGTTGCCAGTCCGCGTTCATCCAGTGTTGATTGCTGAACTTCTGCCAACTCGTAGTAGCCCCGAATCACACCTGCATCGATCCACCCGTCTGAATGGCCGAATTCGTAGCTCACGTTCAACAAATCCATCGTATATTCGTCGTCACCTTCCAGCGCCGTTGTGCGACGAAAGCGCCCGCCACCCAGCATTGAATTGAGGTCTGATTGAACGTCGGAGTCCTGATGAATGTACCCGACACGCCAGGTATTACCCCAGCCGTCATTGGCCACGAATTTCGCCAACGCCGACCTTCGCGTGTAATTTCTGAAATCGAGAACTTCGTCAACTGCGGCTGAATTGCCTTGTTCCCCCTCACGCAAGCTGCCGCCAAGCAGTAGTCCGCGATCAGAGCTGCCGAACGCAACAATGCCGGTGCCATGGAAACTGGCGTCAGCACCCTGGTACGTTGCCAGCAGGTCGCCACCGACGTTTCGCCGCGTCAGGAACCTGGCTGGATCCGGTGTGCGAACCGCGACGAGCCCACCGAGGGCCGAAGTGCTGCGCGGTCCTGCATCCGCGCTTTATGGCAGCTCGGCCATCGGTGGGGTCGCCGCGGTTCGTACACCGGATCCAGCCAGGTTCCTGACGCGGCGAAAC
>PVMS01032832.1_pt1 | contig 14447 bp, 18 predicted proteins | sample 1853461 | NCBI WGS metagenome assembly PVMS01 (sample SAMN08582032, study PRJNA380276) | Marine sediment metagenome, whole genome shotgun sequencing project. | isolation source: ocean sediment barecode stripped | collected 2017 | reverse complement strand
GGCTCGACGGAAACCGCGAACCATCCAGGGTCGAACGCCGTAATACAGGACACCGAGACCCCCGCAAGACGACGGCGGTCGCAACTGAAAAGGGGAAGACTGATGCGACGCATCCTCGTGCTCGTGATTCTCGTGCTGCTGGTTCTGGTGTTGATGGTCCCGGCCGCTCTGGCCAATCACAACGTCGGCCCGTGCAACGACAGCGGCGATCCGGGAAACTCGGACTATGCCAAGCACCACATCGTGCCCGCGGAACTCGGAAACGATGCCCACAAGCCAGGCATCCATCACGGATTCTCCCTGTGCATCCCACAAGCCGGCTGGAAGTAGCCCGACCGGCCCGCTCAGCTGACGGGCGGCGGGCCGCAACCTTCCGGGCGGGTGCGCCTCTCTTTCCTTCACCGGGACGGATCCAATAGCCGAATTCGTCCTGGTGGGCGATGCGACGGGCAATGGTGAACGTCAGCTCGAGGGCGCCCTCTTCGTCCCGGGTATTTCGGTTACCGGCTCCAAGGCCGACAGCTGACCGTGCCTGGAAATGCCGCCGGTGTGGACCGGACTCTCATGTGGCTCCGATCGAGGGATACCCTCGAAAACCGACATACCCCGCCAGCGAGATGACACCGGTCCCAGCTATCAACAGACCGATCCTGGCCTGACGCCGCCCCTCAGGAGAGCCTCTCGCTCAGGCGTCATCGGCGGCATTTCGTGATCGCAGCTCGAATCGGTGACGGCGACGGAGACCGACTGGAACCGCTTTCGTTTCGATCCAAGCGACAGCTCGAACGAACCGGCCACCGCCCGGTGAATTGCTTCGACGGGTTGTGGTGAGCGCTCATGGCGCTACGCTATACCTTCGAGTCAGCTTGAAGGTCAAGGGGAAATCGCGGTGAAGATCGGTGCACTCGCCGAGGCCACAGGCGTGACCGCTACCGCGATCCGGTACTACGAGCAGATCGGATTGCTCGAGGAGCCGAAACGGACCGAGTCGGGATACCGCGACTATGACGAAGCCGCGAGAATCCGCCTTCAGTTCATCAAGGCCGCCCAAAGTGCCGGACTGACGTTGACCGAAACCAGAGGCATCTTTGACGTACGCGATTCCGGCGATCCCCCCTGCGACCACGTCGCTCGGCTCATCGACCAGAAACGCGCCGACATCAGCGAACGGATCAAAGCCCTGAAGCGAACCCAGCGAGAACTCGAACGAGTCGCCGCACGAGCCGACGCACTCAGCCCAAGCAGTTGCCCACCCGGCGCCATCTGCCACATCATCGACCCCGATACGCCGATCGAGGGACGTCCTCAACTACCGACTCGAGCAGAGTGATCCTGCCCGCGCAGTGAGATAGGCGATGCCGTCCCGGACCCACACGTGATGGAGGAACACCGCCGGCGCTCAGCCACGCCCGATCTCCCTGGGCCCGTCGTACTCTGGATCGCCGACGCCAATCAAGAAACAGTGCTTGCACCCGGCTAGCGACCCGCCTCGCGAAAGCGAGTTGCGCTTCTGGCGCTGCTCACAGGTCCTTTGGCGTCAGGCTTCGATCGTGACGGTGCCCTTCATGCCGGCTTCGTAATGACCCGGCTGGTGACAGCCGAAGAGGATCTCGCCGCCCTCAGTCATGTGCCACGTCATCTCTTTGGGCTCCCCGGGCTCGAGCACGAACGCGTTGGGCTCATCGTGCATCGCCATATCGTCGGACATCTCAGCCATCTCAGCTTCATGCTCGTCCTGCATCTGGGCATCGCCGAGCACGAAATCGTGGGGGATGGCTCCAACGTTCGTCACCTGAAAGGTGACGGTCTCGCCCTCCGTGATCACGACACTCGCCGGATCGAACGTGAAATCGTCCTTGGCCGAGATCTCGATGACGCGAGACGCATCCGCCGCCTCCATCGGATCACCGAACGCGAACTCGTCGGAATGGTCCTCGTCGTCGGCCATGTCCATTTCCTCAGCCATCGTCGTCTCGCTCGCAGCGTCGGAGCTGTCGTCGGAGCTACACGCCGCAGCCACCAACCCCACCATCAACAACACCACCACATAGCGGAACAGATACCTCCGTGACATGACCTCCCCTTCCATCGAGATGCGAGTCCTCCCTGTCCGAGCGTCTTCGGGGCCCCCGACGAAAATCGCCCGGGGCCCCGGCAACGACTTCAGGGGGTCGACTCTACCGTCTGGGGGTTGAGATGGTCGAGCTTGAGCGCCCCCGCCGTCTCGCGGCCACTGAACCGAAAGACGTTGAGCCCTTCGGTGATGTTGGTTTCATAGATGAAGTTGTTGTACCAGTAGGACGACCAGGCCCCGCCGAGGTCGAACGGATCGATCGCCGGTGGGTCCGAGTACGCCACCTCGACCGCATTGGCCGGGTCGGTGAAGTCGACGATGTTGGAACCCGCCCCTGTTCTCAGAACGAAGGTGAGCCGACGCCACCGGTGCATCTGCCGCCCGGTTCGGGTGCGGCGGCTGATCCTTCGAACTCGTTGACGAACTGAGCGAGGCGTGCGTCGCCGGCGTCCTGGATCTCGAGTTGATTCGCCCACGCCGTAGCGATGATGGGCGAGCCCTGGCCCGCGACGGGACTGACCAGCACCTTGTCGAGCCGATTGGTGAAGGCTCTCAGCGTGCTCACCTGGCCGTCTGCGAGACCCGGTTCGTACGTGATCCACACCGCTCCGTGCTCGAGCGAATGAACCGCGTTCTCGGATCGCACCTCGATGTCGTAGAAGCCACAGTTCTGCCAGATCTCGTCGTGGGCACCGCCGGCGGGAACCTCACCGTCGGCGTGCAGATCCCCGTCGACGTGCCTCCCTTCGGCGACCGCGACCTGTTCGGTACCTTCCGGGACACCGCGAAGCGCCGGGTTCGAGAAGAACACGATCGCGGCGAGTCCCGCGATGAGGGCGCCGCCACCGATCCAAAGAAGCCGTTTCGGCCAGGGAGATGCTGCCTTCGTCTCGACCTGCGGCTTTCTGCCGGCGCGATTCTTGGATTTCGAGCTCATCGTTCCTGTTCCTCCCGTTCCTTCAGGGTTTGATACCCGTGACCTCAACCACTCGGGGTCGCTCCGCTGTTCCGGTTCCGATGTTCACGTGAGACTGATTCGACGCATCGTCATGGCGTTCACCGCAACGATCACGGTGGAGAGAGACATGAGCAGGGCACCGACGGCCGGGTTCAGCAGGATACCCGCAGCGAACCCGACGCCCGCGGCGAGGGGTATCGCGATCACGTTGTAACCGGTGGCCCATGCCAGGTTCTGCGTCATCTTGGAACGCGTGATCCGGGAGAGGCGAAGGGCGCGGGCGACCCCCCGGGGATCGTCGTCCACGAGCACGAGGTCGGCGCTTTCGATCGCGACGTTCGTCCCTGCTCCGATCGCGATGCCCAGATCAGCATGGAGCAGGGAAGGGGCGTCGTTGATGCCGTCTCCGACGAAGGCGACCTTCGCATCGTTCTGCAGGCCCTCGACGATCCTCGCCTTCTCGTCGGGCAGCACCCTGGCGTAGAAACGCTCGATCCCGAGTTCGGCGGCGACCGTTCGTGCCACGGCTTCGGCATCACCGGTGATCATGACCGGAGTGACGCCCATGTCGATGAGCGCCCGGACGGCAGCCGGTGCGGTTGCGCGGACCTCGTCCGCAAGGGCGAAGACCGCGATCACGCTGCTGTCGTCGATGAGGACGATCGCGGTGTCACCACGCTCGTCGGCGCGAACGAGAGCCGCGACCATCGCCGCGGGTAAGTTCGAGTTGGAATCCCCGGCCCACTCCGGGCGCCCGATCCGATACGTATCACCGGCAACGTTGCCTTCGAGGCCGAATCCGGGGACCGCCACAACTTCCGTCGCGATGGGGACCTCCAGGTCCTCTTCCCGGGCGGCGGTGACGATGACTTCGGCCAGGGGGTGCTCCGATCCGCGTTCGAGGGCGGCCGCGACCGTGAGCGCCTCGTCTCGGCTGATGCCTTCGGTTTCGAATGCGGACAAGGCGAAACGCCCTTCCGTGAGCGTTCCCGTCTTGTCGAGGGCCACGACCGTGATATCGCCGCCGCGTTCGAACGCCTCCCGGTTGCGCACCAGGACACCGCTGCGGGCTGCCATCGTCGTCGCGTTCGCGGTCACCAATGGTATCGCCAGGCCGAGCGCGTGGGGGCAGGCGATCACCAGCACGGTGACGGTGCGGGTGACCGCGAAGGTCACGCCGGCCCCGACACCGAGCCAGATGAAGAACGTCGGAGCGGCCACGCCGATGGCGATGATGGTGAGCCAGAAGGCCGCTCGATCGGCAAGCTGCTGGAAACGACTTCGCGACGCCTGCGCCTCCTCGACGAGGCGCATGATCTGGGACAACGTCGTGTCATCTCCGGTGCGCGTCACCGCTGCGGTGAGGACACCCTTTCCGTTGATGGCACCCGAGACCACCTCAGAGCCGGGTCGCTTCGAAACCGGCTTCGACTCACCGGTGAGGAACGCCTCGCTCATGGACGAGTGTCCCTCGAGAACGTCGCCGTCGACCGGCACCTGCTCCCCGGGTCGGATCACGAACCGCTGCCCGATCTCGAGGTCCGCCACGGCGACGTCGACGATCGAGCCGTCGCTTTCAACCCGGTGAGCGACCTCAGGAACCATCGCGGCGAGTTCGTCGAGCGCCGACGATGCCGAGACGACCGAGCGCATCTCGATCCAGTGGCCCAACAGCATCACGTCGATGAGAGTCGCCAGTTCCCAGTAGAAGTCGTCGCCCGGGAACCCGAGAGTGACCGCAACGCTGAACGTGTAGGCGACCGTGATCGCAACCGCGATCAGGGTCATCATCCCGGGTCGTCGGAAGCGCCACTCCAACGCCGCGCCCTTCAGGAAAGGTCCCCCGCCGTAGAAGAACAGGACCGTCGCCAGGATCGGTGTGATCCACTCCGATCCGGGAAAACTCAACGCTTCGTAGCCGAACCATTCCTGAATCTGCGGCGAGAAGTAGAGGATCGGTACCGTGAGCAGGAGACTGACCAGCAATCGATCGCGGAACATCTCGGGTGAATGGCCCTCGTGTTTGTCGTGACCGGCGTGGTCAGCCTCCGACGCTGGTGGGTCGTGGCTCGTCCCGTCGGCCGACCGATGCTGTGGGGCCTCACCGGCCGCAGGTACATGCGCCATATCGTTCAGCGGATGCCCGCCGCCTCCTGGATCTGTCGGATGTATGCGGTGACATCGAGGATGTCTTGATCACTCAGTTCGGGCTGGGCCGGCATCGTCCCGAAGTTCCAGTGATGCGGCTGCACCCCGTTGAGCACCGCAAGAGCCACGGAAGCGTCGGAATGGTGGCCCGGCCGGTAGTACTGGTGCACTAACGGCGGACCTACGTCGGTGCCGGTCCCTTCGGTTCCGTGACAAGCCGCGCAGGTTCCATCGAAGACCGCCGCTCCGGCCACCGGATCTCCCTGATCTGCCGCGGAGTCGCTGGAGTCGGATCCAGAACCGGAATCGGAACCGCCCGCCACCACCACCGCAACCACGAGCGCGACGACAACCAGCGCTCCGATCCCCCCGACGACCCAGGTGCGCAAGCTCGTCCCCTCCCCTACGAACGGAGCGCGCCGAGGCGACGGCGGTACTCGTCGTCGTCGATCTCGCCACGAGCGAACCGATCCGCAAGGATCGCTTCGGCCGAAACGGCCGCAGTCCCGGCTCCGGTGTCGCTTCGCCGCGGAGTCGCCTGGACGACCGCCCACACGAGCACCCCGACCACGACCAGACCGATGACCCAGCCGATACCCATCATCCCGATCGCCCAGCCGTCCATGTGACTGAAGTCACCCACGTCGGCCACGACCTGCGCGTTCGTCACGTCTCGGTCCTCCTCTCATGCCGCGTACGCGATGTCTGTGTGCATGCCGGCCTCGTAGTGACCGGGGAGCAAACAGGCGACCTCGGTGAACATCGTGACATCCTCGGGGAACGTAGCGACCAACGTTGACGTCTCGCCGGCTTCGAGCGTCAGGACGACGTCACCGTCCTGGTGGTGCCCCTCGTCTGTTGCTCCGTCACCGCCGTCGCCGTGCCCTTCGTGTCCGGATGCCATGTGCTCCTCGATACGGTGTGCGTTCGACAGGCGGAACTCGTGGGGGACGACACCGGCGTTGATCACCACGAACTCGATGGTCTCGCCTGCGACGATCTCGACTGGATCGACACCGAACGCGAACTCGGTCATCGTGACCTCGATCGTGCGATCCACTTCGACCGCACCTTCGTCATCAGTATGGTCGTCCACCGCCATCGTGGTGGTCGGCGTCATCGTGGTGGTCGGCGCAAGGGTGGTGATCGGCGCGAGGGTGGTGGTCGGCGCAAGGGTGATGGTTGCTGCGGACGCATCGGACCCTGTGGATTCAGCTGTGCCTGCACACGCAGCGGCATTGAGCGCCACCCCAGCGACGACAATGAAGAACCTCGGCATCGGGCTCACTCCTTTGGATCGGTCATCGGCAGCATGCGCCAAGATCGCTCCCGGCGGTAGTCACCCGATCGGATGGCACCCCTCACCCATATGGAGGAGGGCCGATCGTCCCTACCGGGGACTATTCGATGACACCCAGCCGGAGCCCGACCGCGACCGCCTCGGCCCGCGATGACACCTCGAGGCGTTCGAAGACACCGCGGAGATAGGTCTTCACCGTCGCTTCGGAGAGTCCCAACTCCGTCGCGATCTGTCTGTTCTCGTAGCCGTCCGCGACGAGCTGCAACACCTGACGCTCGCGCGGGCTGAGTTTGCCGGTCGGCCCTCCCCTACCGGTGAAGCCGGCAACGAGTGGCTCCATCAACTCACCGGGCAGATAGGTACCGCCCTCAGCCGCGACCTGGAGCGCGCTCAGCAGCTCGTCGCGTCCCGCGCTCTTGAGCACGTAGCCTGCAGCTCCCAGCTCGAGGGAGCGGCGCACGTACCCCGGCTGGTCGTGCATCGACAACATGAGCACACGAACCTGCGGAGCGGCTTCGCGCAGCCGTTCGAGAGCCTCGAGACCGCTCATGCCCGGCATGCGTACGTCGAGCAAGACAACGTCGACCGGCTCGGTGGCGACGATCCCGAGCAGCTCGTCGCCGCTCTCGGCTTCCCCGACGACCTCGACGCCGGGCACGTCGCTCAGCATGTACCGGATCCCCTCGCGCACGACCCGGTGGTCGTCGGTGATGACGATCCTCATGCCGACCCCGACCCGGCGACCGGCAGCCACGCATGGAACCGGGTCCCACCATCGGATGTCGAAGAGACCTCGACATCGCCGCCGAGCGTCTCGAATCGTTGTCGCGTCGTCGAGAGCCCCAACCCGGGTTCACCGCCTGAGCCGGTGCCATCGTCGGTGACATCCAGCACGACGCGGTCCCCGTCCTCGTGGACGATCATGGTCACCTGGTCGGCCTGAGCATGCTTGCGAACGTTGGTGAGCGCCTCGCGTGCGGCCCGATACACCTCCGTGCTCTGCTCTCGAGACGGCTGCCGCGAAAGACTGACGGCGAGGGTCACCTCGAGATCGGTCTCACGGCGAGTCAGATCGACGAGATCCGAAAGCGCCAATTCGAGCCCAGCGTCGGCGGCGATCTCCACCTGGAGGATCCGGAGCTCGTTACGCAAGGTGGTATCCATGTCTCTCACGACGTCCGCGACATGCCCGAGCTCTTCGGCCACGGGATCGTCGTCGGCGAGCTTGGCCCGGGACCCTTCGAGGCTGTAGAGCACCCGGTACATGGGCTGACCGATGTCATCGTGGAGTGCTCCAACGATCCGACGGCGTTCCTCCTCCTGAACGCGAAATGACGAACCCAGCAGTGCTTCCGCCTGACGGCGGCGTCGGTTCATCTCTCTCGCCCGCGCCAGAGCAAGAACGGCGATGAAGAGACCAAGCACGGCCAATCCGAGCCCGATCGACAACCAGACGTTGCGCGCGATCTTGCCGAGAGCGGTGTTCAGCCCCGTCACGTCTTGTTCCACCTCAACGACGGCTCCGACCGCGCCCGAGTCGTCGAGCACAGGGACATAGAACTCGATGAGTTCGCCGTGTACGCGGTCGATGTCGTGAGCCGGATCGGAGAGATCCGAGATCTGGGTTCCGGTGCCCCCGGCGAACGCGGTCCGCGCAGGCTCCGACAGCTCGAACCGTTCCCCGATCAACCGCTGGAAGTCGGAGTACACGATCGTGCCGTCCGATGTCCACACCTTGACCCGCACCGTTTCGCCGCCGAGGATCTGAACTCGGACGGCTGCGTCCAGCGCCGCGAACTCGGCAGCACTCGGGGAATCGTCGACGCCGAAGAACGGAAGACGTCCAACCGCTGCTTCGACCATCGACGCACGCGCGTCGAGCAGATGACCACGCGCTGTTCGCGTGATCGAGAAACCGAGAACGACCGTGACGACGAGAGCGAGCGCGAGACCGATCACGCCGAGACGGCCAAGCCCACCGATCTCTCCCCAATCCCTCCGCAGCGTCGAGCCCAACCGTCCCGACTTGTGAACCTGATCACCTTCGCTCATGTCACCCACCCTATCGCCCCACCACGGTGGGACTACCCGCTTCCTTCGCTTCAGACCGCAGGACCATCGGTCGAGGCGGCGAAACCCGAAGCGTCTCTGGGCAACGTCTTGACATCAACTCGATCCAGGGTATAGCTTCCGATCGTTGGAACGTTCCAACTGCATTGCGGTGGGTTGCAGGGCCCTCCAAGAAGGGTTCCAGATACCCCTGACCGATCACACGAGCGGGAGGCTGCGGTGAAAGTGGGCATCATCGGGACGGGACGGATCGGCGCGATCCACGCCGATAACCTCAGTCGCCACCCGGCCGTGTCCGCCATCGTCGTGACCGATGCACTACCAGCGCAATCGGAACGTGTCGCGGCGACCTGCGGGGCCGACATCGCCGCAGACCCGGCGGAGCTGCTGGAATCGACCGATGCCGTCATCATCTGCACACCTGCCGACCTGCACGCGGAGCTGATCGAACTCGCCGTCGCGCACCGGGTACCTGCGTTGTGTGAGAAGCCGCTCGCGATGAATCTCTTCGATGCCGACCGGGCGGTGGCCGCGGTAGCGGAGAGCGACGTGCCGGTACAGATCGGCTTCAATCGCCGGTTCGATCCGGGTTACCGCCGGGCACGTGATCTCGTCGCGGGCGGCGACCTCGGAACCATCACCCTCATTGTCGGACAGCACCATGACTACGAACTGCCCAGCGAGGAGTACATCGCACGTTCGGGCGGCGAGTTCAGGGATCAGCTGATCCACGACTTCGACATCCTGCGTTTCGTGACCGGTCGCGAGGTCGTTCGGGTCCACGCGGCCGGCGCGACGCGAGCATTCGACTGGTTCGGCAAGTTCGATGACTACGCCCAGACCGCAGTGACCCTCTGGCTCGACGATGGCACCCTGGCGGTGCTCTGTGGTTCGCGCCACGACCCCGTTGGATACGACGTCCGTATGGAGGTCTTCGGCACGAGGGACTCGGTGGCCGTCGGTCTCGATCAGCGTACCCCGTTGCGATCTGTCGAGCCGGGTGCACCCCAACCCATCGATCCTTACACCGAGTGGATACCGCGTTTCGGCCAGACCTACGCAAGCGAGATGGATACGTTCCTCGCCATGGTCGAGGACGGTGGCCCGAACGAGTGCACGGTATGGGACGGGCGAGCCGCTCTGGTGGTCGCCGAGGCCTGCACCGTCTCAGCTCGGGAGGGGCGAATCGTGGCCCTGGAGGAGGTCGGATGACGTTTCCCGCCCGGATCGCGGTTCGCCGCGTCGTGCGTGGTACCGTCTCGGCCAGGTAGGGCAAGGGGAACCCAGGTAGGACAAGGGGAAATCGTGCGACCAAATCGTCTGCTCATTCTTTCTATTTTGGCCGCGGCCGCCGTGGTGCTCGCTGCGTGTGGCGCGTCAGATTCGACTGGTTCGGCAAGCTCGGCTGAGGCAACGGTCACCGAAACGACCGCCCGAGCCGACTCACCATCGACGACCATCACGACCGAGACCACCATCACGACCGAGACGACCGAGACGACCGAGACGACCGAGACGACCGAGACGACCGAAGCGACTGGTGCGGCGGAGACGGCCGAGGCGACACAACCTGACAACGCGGAACCGAGCTGCGACTGGGATTCGGGGCGTCTGACGACGGTGGATGCGAGCGACCTACCGGCCGCCGAAGGCAGCGATCTCGCGGAAGCGATCCTCGCGTCCTGGCAGCACACACATACCGACACCGGCTCTGGTTTCGAACCGGTCGGACCGACCATCGACATCCGGTTCGTCCTGTCTTCAGACCAGTTCCTGTACTGCCAGGATGTCGAAGGAGCAACCGACAAGGCGGAGAGATCAGCGCCGTTGAAGCTGGAGGGGGTTGAACTCGTTCTCCCTTCACCGGCATCCGGTTATGCCGTCACAGCGTGGACGGACAACACGATGGTGTGGCTCAACCACTTCGACGGATCGCTCTACCTGCTCAGGCGAAGGTAGACACTCGGACCACAACATCGAGTTCGAGTTTCGGGTCGAGAGGGGGGGCAGGTTCACAATCCGACATCGTTACCTCGACCGGTCAACGGCGAGGGGACGAGAAGGAGCCGCTCGTTCCACGATGTCCGATCCACCGAACCTCTCAGTCTCCGATGTCGACGATGACGGCGTCCGTCAACGCGATCAGATCGTCCGGCGCCAGTTCCGCCTGGAGGCCGCGGCGGCCCGCCGAGACGAAGATCGTGTCGTGGTCGATCGCGGCGACGTCGAGGTACGTCGGCAGCCGACGCCGCTGGCCGAGTGGGCTGATCCCACCAACGACGTAGCCGGTGATCCGCTGGGCGGCGGCCGGATCGACCATCGAAGCGCGCTTGCCCCCCGCCGCCCGGGCGAGTTTCCTCATCGACAGGTTGCCGGACACGGGGACGATGCCGACCAGCGGAGCACCATCGATCGTGACGACCAGCGTTTTGAACACCCGCTGTGGTTCGACGCCAAGCGCTGCGGCGACCGCCTCCCCGAACGTCCGGTCGCCCGCATCGACTTCGTACTCGTGGAGCTCGAAAGCCGTATCGGACTGCTCGAGTACCCGAACCGCGGGAGTTCCCTTCGCCATGGTCCCAGTATCGCCGGTCCCGCTACCCGGAGTCGCTCAAGTAAGGGCCTCCTTGTAACGAGGACACATTGTGACGGCGTCGCCGCCGGCGGCCAACCAGCTGGGTAGGGTCCGAGGATGACCTCTCCCCGAGCTCGTCGCGAGCCGCCTCACTTCCGTCGTCTCGACGTCCGCGGGACGCAATCCATCTCTCCGCACATGACGCGGGTGATTCTCGGCGGAGCCGAACTCGCCGGAATCCACGTCGACCAGCCTGCAGCGAGCGTCCGATTGCTGCTGCCAACCGACGGCGAGCTCGTGATTCCCCGATGGAACGGAAACGAGTTTCTGAACAGCGATGGCAGCCGGCCCATCATCCGCACCTTCACACCCCGCCGATTCGACCCGCCGTCACTCGAGCTCCATCTCGACGTGGTCCTCCACGGATCGGGCGCAGCATCGGGGTGGGCCGAAACAACGCAGGCGGGCGACAGGGTTGCGGTGTCGGGACCGGGTAGGGGCTACGAAATCGACTCGAATGCGACCGCTTTCCTCCTCGCCGGTGATGAGACGGCGATCCCTGCGATCTGCCAGCTTCTCGAGCACCTCCCGCGCGTACCCATCGTGGTCCACGTGATGGTGACCCACCCGGATGCGGAAGTCGACCTTCACCGAGACGTCGACGTCACCTGGCATGTGGCGTCCGATGTCGCGGCGTCGGACCAGACACTGGCTGCGGCGATCGACGCCATCGACCTCGTACCGGACATGCGCATCTGGGCCGCCGGAGAGGCTGCGGCGATGCATCGAATCCGCCGGCGCCTGTTCGACGAACGTGGGTTCCCCCGCTCGCATGCGACCGTGCGGGGCTACTGGAAACGCACCCGCTAGGGGACCGAGCCGAACGCGCCGTCGTCGTAGGTCACGATCTCGTTTCGTTGTCGAGCCGGTAGACCGAAGCCATGACGCCACGTACCCCTACTGGCATTTTCAGGTAGGGGGGTCAACTGATGGACGCCTCGGCCAAGGTCACGTCAGGGCAGATCACCATCCCGAAAGAGGTCCGAAACGCGCTCGGCATCACCGAAGGAGACCACATCGATATGATGGTCCTTTCGACCGCCGCACCCGGACCACCGCTCTGGTCGTGCTCAACGGTCCGCACCTCGTCGACGCGTCCGAACCTGGGACCGACGCCGGCCGAGGTGGCGCCCGATGCCGTAGAGTGACCCGCCATGTGGTATCGGGTCAGATGGTGGCTCTCGGGCATCGTGGCACACGCCGTGACGTTCCTCCTGTTCACCGGTTTCGAGGTCGTCGGCGCCTCCGTGGACCATCGGGGACCGCGACTCATCGTCGCGAATCACCTCAGCGGACTCCTCGACGCCGTCGTCGTGACTCGAACCGTCGGCGGGCTCCCGAATATCCTCGCCAGGTCGACGCTGTTCACGAACGTCTTCGCAAAGGCCGCGCTGCGGTCGTTGGGTGTCATTCCCCTGTACCGCAGGAGCGACCATGCCGACACGGCCAAGAACGAGTCGTCGTTCCGGGACGTGACGAAGGCGCTCGTCAAGGGGAGAACCGTCCTGATCTTCCCCGAGGGACACCAGACCGACCGGCAAGCGTTGCAAGAGATCCGCACCGGAGCGGCCCGCATGGCCCTCGAAGCGATCGACGCCGGAGCGAGCAACCTGGCGATCATCCCCATCGGTATCGCCTACGAGGACAAGATCTCGGCGCGTTCGCGGGTGCTGGTCGTGGTCGGTGACAAGATCACGGCCGACGAGATCGAGCGGCTGGCTCACGCCGGCGGACTCACCGACGCCGACCACCAACTCGTCAGGAGCCTCACCGGTGTCGTGGAGGAGCGCCTCACCGCGGTCTCCCCCGGATTCGGATCGCTCGTGCGGGAGCGCATGATGATGCTGGCGGCGTCGATCCACCTGCACACCTCGCTGCAGAAGCCCTTCACCGAACCGGCGATGTCGGAGTTGCGCGGCGTCGCGCAACGGCTCGCCGACACGGTCGGGTCGGACGACGCGGTCGCGCTCGACGCCACGGGGCGCTACCTGTTCGCGTTGACGGCCTCCGGATTACACGACGAGCAGGTTCAACCTCGCCCGACGGTGTCCCAGGTCGCCCACGTCGTGTTCAAGAAGGGCCTGATCGTGCTGGTCATGGCGCCGCTGGCTCTTCTCGGACTGGTCTGGAACCTCGCGGCGATCGTCCTCGTCGTCCTCGTCGGCGCCCTCGTGCGGTCCCCCGCGTCGAAGGGAACCGTTCGAGCCGCGACCGCCGTCGTCGTGTTCCCACTGTCGTGGACGCTGATGTACATCGTCGTCCGACCCCCGAACGTGTGGCTCGCTCTGTTCCTGATCATCGTCGGGCTCGTCTTCCTCGTCCTCGGATTCGCCCAGCTCCTGGATCTCTTCGACGCCGTCGCCGACTGGTGGGCGGTCCACAACTCTGCGGCGCTGCTCTCCGACCTGAGGGAGTTGCGTGCCCGCTCCGAGGCCGAACTCGTGTCGCTCCTCAGCGGATCGCCCGACGGCTGACGCGGGCAGCTGACCAGGACGCCGGCGCCGACCAGGATCCACCCAGACGACGACCACGAAGAGCAGCGCACCCGACCTCGAGAACACGATCGCCGGCACTCAATGCCTGTTCGTCCATCCACTGCCGGTGACTGCCCGAATACCAATCCAGCTCACCGATGGCGGCGAAGAGCCCTGGTTGATCGAGCGCCAACAACCCTCCAACCGTGGAGCACGCTCGCCCGCCATGCGCAATGAGTCAAACGCGACACCGAGCAGAAGAGTCACGTCGGGCCATGATCGAAGACGACCGCCTCCTCACGGTCGAGCCGCTCCTCGTTGCGGCGCCGCAGCGGGGCCTCGTGGGACCAGTTCCGCACTACCCCTAATCTGAGTTGATGCGTGACACGATCGACGAGCTGATCGAAGAGACCCTTCTCGATGCCTACGGCGAGAACGAGCAGCTGTGGTCGTTCCGCCAGGCCTTCGAGGAGGACGTCCGGTATCCATTCCGCGGCGAAGTGGTCGGTGTCGAGGTCGAGGTTGACGCGGTGGACTTCGCTGGTGATGAACGCCGAGGACTGGTGGCTGTGTGTCGGAGGGCACATGAGCGCCACGCGGCCTCGCTCCTTGACATCCCGCCGGCCGGCCCACTCCCGGTTCAGACCCGGCGGCTCCTCAACGCTTACCGGCGCTGGTCCGGCGCCACCCCGCTTCCCCTCGCCGAGCCCGGCAGCGCCGCCCGGTGGATGTACTCGCGCTTCTCGACGGTCGTCATGGACGTGACAGCGCCGTTGGCCTTGCGCCCG
>PVMS01152546.1_pt1 | contig 14451 bp, 9 predicted proteins | sample 1853461 | NCBI WGS metagenome assembly PVMS01 (sample SAMN08582032, study PRJNA380276) | Marine sediment metagenome, whole genome shotgun sequencing project. | isolation source: ocean sediment barecode stripped | collected 2017 | reverse complement strand
GATCGCCACCGAAGTGCCAAACCCCCAGTGGGCCGCGTACGGCGCAAAGCTACATTCTGACCAAACACAACAGAGGTATTGCACCGTCAAACCAAACGCGGGGCTGACCACGCCGGCCAGTGGCGCTATCAACAGTAGTCGGAAAAACTGCGAGGCGCTTTCGATATCAGCACCGGGATTGGTTTGACGGTCCAATACCTCTGTGGTGTTTGGTCAGAAGGTAGCTTTGCGCTGTACGCGGCCAACTGGTGGTTTGGCAATTCGGTGGCGATCGCATTTCTCACACCCCTGCTGCTGGGTATGCGGCGCGGTTCGCTGGCGCAAAGCGCCACTCTGGTAGCGATCGTACTCGCTGGACTGATTGGCAGTTACCAGCTGGGCGTATCCACGGAGGCCCAGGCCCGCTCGGCCTGGGAAGCCCAGGCCCGAATATTCGCAAACCAGGTGGGCGGAAATTTCGTCCGTGCCCTGCAAAATGGCTACGGCGATATACGAGCACTCCAGCTATTGCTGGAAGGCAACAGGGACTTGACTGAGGCAGGCTTCCACGCCGCGATCAAAACTCTCAAAGCCAACCGTGATGGGTTCACGCCGGAGGTGCTGTTGATTACCCAACGCGATGCTGACGGCAACTGGCCTGTTATATTGGCCAGCCACAACGAACTTGGTCTGGTGCCGGGCTTCAAGCTCGATACCATACCGGTGGCCAAAGATGCCATCGAATCCGCACTGGAATTCGGTCTGACACTGGGGGCGACGGCGCCACTTGGCACCGGCACATACTTCGGCTTCAACACGATCCCCATCCACAATGCCACCCGGCCCACAGTGGTAGTGGGAGTACAGGACCTGGATGAGCTCGACCAGCTGGTCAGTGAACAGATCCCCTACGGCCTGGGTTTCGCCATATCCAGTGTACAGCCAGCGGCCTGACTACTGAAGGCCGTGATCACTTCTACCCCGAGGGTATGGACGCTTCGGATGCCGCTGCTACCTTCATCATTCCGTTGACGACAGGGGGCACCACGCTCACCTTCCACTGGGGAGTGGTGCCGGCCTTCCTGGGCGGCCCGGCGCTGGGGTATTCCAGAGCGCTATTGTTCGCAGGACCACTTGCCACCCTGCTTATCGCGCTGTTTATCCACATGTTGTTTGCCCAGGCCGGCCGTGTGCGCAAACAGGTGCAGGAACAGACGGCGGAATTGCGCGAGCAAAAGGAAATCGCCCAGCTGACTATGGATAGCATGGATCAGGCCATCTTGATGGTAGATGAGGGCAAGCGAATCATCGCCTACAACCAGAACTATTTGACCATGTTTGGGATCAGTGCCCGGATCATCGATGAAAATCCGCGCTTTGACCAACTTTCGAAAATAATTTCATCGCAGCAAATGGGTGACGCGGATCTCTGGAAACAAAGGGTAAAGGATTTACAGAGACGCGACGCTTTCTCCAGTGAGAGGCAGACGCCTGATGGCAGGATTATTGAAACGCGACACAACCCCGTCGAGGGCGGGGGTGCTGTTCGCACCTACACGGATGTTACCGAAAGCTACTCGGCGGCCAAGGAGCTTAAAAAGCAGAAGGAGATCGCGGAGCTGGCTATGGAAAGCATGGACCAGGGTATCGTCCTGGTGGATGCGGACTGGCAGGTCGCGGCCTGTAATTCCAGGGGGATGCAGATGTTTGGCATCACTGAGGAAGAGTTGGAGGCGCACCGGAACTACGATGATTTGTTGGCCTATATTCACCACGAAAAGCTGCATGCGCCTGAACTTCTCGCCGAGCGTTTGGCAGATGCGCGTAGAGGAAAGGCATTCACAGATGAACGCGTATTGCCAGACGGAACGATAGCCGAAAGCCGGTTCAATCCCATTCCCGGAGGTGGCTTCGTAAGGACGTTTGTTGACATCACCGCGAGCCGGTCTGCGGCCAATGAGCTGAAAAAACAGAAGGAAATCGCGGAGCTGGCTATGGAAAGTATGGACCAGGGTATCATCCTGGTGGATACGGACTGGCAAGTCGTGGCCTGTAATTCCAGGGGGATGCAGATGTTTGGCATCACTGAAGAAGAACTGGACGCCCACCGAAACTACGATGATTTGTTGACCTATATTTACCGCGAAAAACTGCTTACGCCCGAACTTCTCGCCGGGCAGATGGCCAGGGTGCATGAGCTGAAAGCATTCACCGGTGAGCGCGTGATGCCAGACGGCGCGATTGTCGAGACACGGTTTAAGCCCATTGCCCGGGGTGGGTTCGTCAGCACGTTTATTGACGTAAGCGCGCATAGAGAGAGCGAAAAGCAGCTGTTTGAGGCAAAACAGATAGCTGAGGAGTCCACGCGGGCGAAATCTGATTTCCTGGCCAATATGAGCCACGAGATACGCACCCCGATGAACGCCATTATCGGGATGTCGCATCTGGCCCTGCAAACGGATCTGGATAACAAGCAGCGCAACTACATTTCCAAGGCACACCGTTCCGCCGAGTCCCTGCTGGGTATCATTAATGACATCCTCGATTTTTCCAAAATTGAGGCCGGCAAGCTCGATATGGAAGTCGCGCCATTTCGGCTGGAAGACGTGCTGGATAATCTCGGTAGCCTGGTGGGGCTCAAAGCCGAGGAGAAGAGCCTGGAATTCCTGTTCGATATCCCCGCTACGCTGCCCACCGCGCTGGTGGGTGACTCCATGCGTCTGGGGCAGATCCTGATCAACCTCGGCAACAATGCGATCAAATTTACCGAGGAGGGCGAGGTTGTCGTATCCGTGCGGGAAGTGACCAGTGATGGCGAGCGGATCAAGCTGCAATTTGAAGTGAGTGATACCGGTATCGGTATGGATGTGGAAGTAAAAGACAAGTTATTCCAATCTTTCAGTCAGGCCGATACGTCGACCTCGCGCAAATATGGGGGTACCGGCCTAGGGCTTGCCATCTCGAAGAAATTGACCGAACTGATGGGCGGTGAGATATGGGTTGAAAGCGAGCCCGGCCAGGGCAGTACGTTCAGCTTTACCGCCTGGCTGGAGCGACAGACAGGTGAGGTTAGCACAAGGGTTGGCCCCGATGCGGACCTGGGTGGATTACGTGCTCTGCTGGTTGATGACAATGCCACCGCGCGGGAAATACTGGGCAAGATGCTGGTCAGTTTAGGCTTCGAAGTAGACTTTGCCGCCAGCGGTAAAGCGGCGCTGGCCATGTTGGAGCAAGCGGCTGTAGAGCGGCCTTACCCCCTGGTGCTGATGGATTGGCGTATGGAAGGCATGGATGGCGTGGAGGCGACGCAGCGGATCAAGTCGCACCCGAGCCTCCCCCTGATTCCGCAGGTCATCATGGTCACCGCCTACGGGCGCGAGGATGCCATCATTGCTGCAAAGCACGTGGCTATCGACGGCCTGCTGACCAAACCGGTCACTTCATCGAGCTTGCTCGATACCATAATGCGGGCGATGGGGCGTGATCAGGGTGGCAGCGCCCGCTCTACCCGACGCTCCGATGCGGCCAGAGAGGTCAAGGCTAAACTGCGCGGCGCCCATGTGCTGCTGGTGGAAGATAATGAGGTCAATCAGGAACTGGCGCTGGAGTTGCTCACCACCAGCGGCATCAGTGTCGAGGTGGCCTGCGATGGCCAGGAGGCACTCGATTTGCTGGCCGAACGCGATTTTGACGGCGTGTTGATGGATTGCCAGATGCCGGTAATGGATGGCTTTACGGCCACCCGCAAGATACGTGAGCAGGACAAGTTCCGTGACCTGCCGATTCTGGCGATGACGGCCAACGCCATGGCCGGCGATAGGGAGCGATGCCTGGACGCCGGGATGAATGACCATATTACCAAGCCGATTAACGTCAATGAAATGTTCCGCACCATGGCGCGCTGGATTACTCCCAGTAATCCGGGGCAAGTGCCCCTGACAGAGGGTCGGGGTGGGGATGCGCAGCAGTGCGAGATACTGGACATTCCCGGGATAGACATTCAAGCGGGGCTGGCGACGGCGCAGGGCAATGAAGCGCTGTACCGCAGGTTATTGCTCAAGTTCCGTGACTCACAAAGTGACTTCGCGGCTGAGTTTGCCACCGCACAGCTGGACGACGATGAGACTGCGGCGATGCGTTGCGCCCATACGCTCAAGGGTGTCGCCGCCAATATCGGGGCGACAGGCGTCAGGGAGGCGGCGAGCCTGCTGGAGGCCGCCTGTCTGGCAGGACGGCCGGAGCCTGAGATTGACGTGCTTGTTGAGCAGGCATGCGCTGCACTGCAAAGGGTTCTCCCGGCCCTCGCCACGCTGGACATGGGGGAACCCGGTGCGATGGATGAGACAACGGCGGCCGAGGTTGATCCGGCTCTGGTGATGTCCCTGCTGGGGAGACTGGCTGAGTTGCTCGAGGATTGCGACGCCGATGCCGCGGAAATAGTCGATCAGCTGCGTCCACTGGTCGCGCATTCGCCACAGCGCAGCAGTTTTAAGCGTATCGAAAAACTGGTAGAAGATTACGAGTTCGACGATGCGCTGGAGCTTGTGCAGCAGTGGACAGCCGACGATTCGGGAGTATCAGCTTCGTGAGCATAAGCAGGCGTGGGTTTTGTGCGACAGCCCTGTCCATGGGGGTCGGTATCGCTGCCGGGGCGTTGGCGCCGGTTCGGAGTCTGGCGGCGGCTCGCTCCCCCTGGGTCACCGCGGACGGCAAGATCAAGATAGGCCTGCTCTGGTCACTTAGCGGCGTGATGCGGGTGATTGAGGAGCCCTCCAGGGACGTGGCGCTGTTCTGGGTTGATCAGGTCAATCGCAGCGGTGGTATCGCCGGGATGGAGGTGGTGCCAGTGGTGGTCGATGCCATGTCCAATATGGGCCCCTACCGCAGTGGTGCGACCAAACTGATAAAAGAAGAGCAGGTGCTGGCCATCTTCGGTGGTTATACCTCAATTAGCCGGCGCGCGGTGATGCCGCTGGTAACGCAAAGTGATCACCTGTTTTACTACCCGACGGTTTATGAGGGCAGGGAGTGCTGGCAGAATATTATCTGCACCGGGGCGCTGGCTAATCAACACTCCTACGATCTGGTGCCCTACATGGTGGAACACTTCGGCCCCCGGGCTTATTTTGTAGGCTCCAATTATATCTGGCCGAAAGAGTCCAATCGCAACGCCGCGAACTGGCTGGGGCGGGTTGATGGGGATCTGGTGGGCGAGGCTTATGTGCCGCTGGGTCTGGGCGATTTTGAGGCGATTCTGGCCGACATCAAAAACGTGCAACCGGACTGGATTTTTTCCACTGTGGTGGGCGATTCAGATGTGTATTTTCGCCAGCAATATATCGAGGCGGGGCTGCGCCCGGATACCATGCCGACGGCGGCCCTGACAACATCGGAAGCCGAAGTGCGGGCGATGGGTTATGAGTTCGGCGATGGTCATTATTGCTCCGCACCGTATTTCCAGAGCCTCGATAACCCGACCAACCACGGTTTTGTGGACGATTTTTTATCCAGTCCCTATGGCGGGAGTGGGGTGACCCAGTCGAACATGGAAAGTACCTACCTGTCACTGCTGTTTTTCCATAAAGCGGTAGAGGCCGTCGTGGCGGCCGAGGGCGTGGCGGCGCTGACGCCCAGAAGGGTGCGGGATATATCCGGGGGCATGCAGTTGTCCGCCCGGGAGTCGCCCCAGGGGCCGATAAAAATCGACCCTGATAACTTCAATTCCTGGGTTATCCCAAAAATAGGACGTTTTGATAAGTTGGGGCAGGTGGAAGTCATGCAAGATCGTGGTGAATGGGTTGAGCCAAAACCCTTTCTTCTATACCCCGACCGGGGAGTGTGTAAAGCCGATGGCCTTCACCTGCCCAGTGGCAAAATAGTCAGGGCGGCCTCATGAAGAAGATTATTGATTACATTAACCAACTGTCAGTTGGTCAAAAAGTCATGAGCCTGATCATTGTCGAGGTATTTTCGTACTCGATATTGACGATCAATGCTGTCAACCAGATAAATATTGTCGGCGAGGAATTGGAGAGAATGTCGTCGTTTTACCTGCCGGCATTTTCTTCCGTGCAGTCAATCCGAGAGCATGTGCTGAGCCAGCGTCTTAATTTCCAGGGAGTGGTCAGTGTTGGCGAGACGGTGGTTTACGACAAGGATGCCAAGGCGGCCTACCAGACGCTGCGGGCGTTGTATGAAGGTGAATTCGAGAATATTACCAGCGCCATTGACGAGGCGAAGCAGTTAATCACCGGTGCCGCCGAAGCGGAGGGCGAGGGTGGTGGTGATAGCGACATGGGCGAATCCTTCTCGTCGGTATTTGCCATGCTCGATAGTGTGGAGGCGGCAAATCAGGCCCATAATGAGCTGGCGACCACCGTGTTCGGGCACGTTGAAGATGGCTCTTTCCTGATGGGCAAGGAACTGCTTTTCGCTGTGGGGGAGAGGGAGCGCTTCCTGATTAAAGAGGTGGCGCAACTGCTGGTGGGGCTTACTGAGGTCAAGCGCCGTTCGGTAGAGTACTCACGCGTGGTGGAAAGCCGCGCCAAAACGGTCACCATCGGGATCGCGATTATTGCGATTCTGGTGGGCATCTCCCTGGTTTTCTTTGTGGTAAAACGCGCTATATCCAGACCCCTGTACAAGCTGACCAATACCATTGATGCCTTTGATGTGTTTCAGGACGCCAGTGAGAGCGATGACGAAACAAAGCTGATGGCCAAAGGCGATGAACTGGGGATGGTGGCCCGAAGTTTCAACAGCATGAAAAAGCAGCTGGTACAGACTCGCCGGCAATTGGAAGCCGATCAGGCAAACCTGGAGGAGCGAGTCGAGCAGCGTACGGGCGAACTGGCCCAGGCGGCAAAAAACCTGGAGCAGGCGAAACTAGAGGCTGAAGCGGCGACCCGTGCCAAAGGTGAGTTCCTGGCCAATATGAGCCACGAGATCCGCACGCCGATGAATGCCATTATTGGCATGTCTGACCTCGCCCTGCAGACTGATCTGAACGCCAAACAGCGTAACTATATTGATAAGGTTCACCGCTCCGCAGAATCTCTGCTGGGCATCATTAACGACATTCTCGACTTTTCAAAAATCGAGGCTGGCAAGCTCCATATGGAGTCTATCGAATTTCGCCTGGACGATGTGTTCGATCACCTGGCCAGCATGCTCGGACTCAAGGCGGAAGAGAAAGGCCTGGAGCTGATGTTCGATCTGCCGGTGGATCTCCCCGACACTCTGCTCGGCGATCCGCTGCGCCTGACGCAGATACTAACCAACCTGGGCAACAACGCAGTTAAATTTACTGCCGAGGGAGAGGTTGTGGTTCGCGTGGAGATGACGGAACGCACTGGTGACCAGATAAAATTGCATTTTTCCGTGCGCGACACGGGGGTGGGTATTTCGCCCGCCCAGCAAGAAAAACTGTTCCAGTCCTTCAGCCAGGCCGACACCTCGACCACCCGGGAATTTGGCGGCACCGGCCTGGGCCTCACCATCAGTAAAAAACTTACCGAGTTGATGGGGGGCGAGATCTGGCTGGAGAGCGTGGAAGGGGAGGGCAGTACCTTCCATTTCACCGCATCCCTGGCCGTGCGGGAGGGGCAAGCCGCGGCCAGACCACTGTCCGCTGCTGAACTGAAAGAGCTGCACGTATTGGTGGTGGATGATAATGCCTCTTCAAGGGAAATACTCTGCACTATGCTGCGGGGCTTTGGTTTGCGTATAGAGCAGGCTAGCAGCGGCAAGTCGGCGATGAAAATGCTGGAGCAGGCGGACAAGTCCGATCCCTACCAACTGGTGATCATGGACTGGAAGATGCCCGGCCTGGACGGTATCGAAACTACACAGGCCATTCAGTCGGACCCACTGCTGGAGCAGGTGCCGACGGTTATCATGGTCACCGCCTATGGTCGTGAAGAGGCCAGCGAGGCGGCGGGCGACGTAAGTTTCAGCAGCTTTCTGACAAAACCGGTCGTACCGTCAACCCTGCTTGATGCGGTGTTGATGTCCCGGGGACACAAGGCGGTGCGCGAGGCGCGAGGGCGCACCCGCGAGGAAGAAACCGATGCGGCGGTGGCAAAATTGCGCGGCGCCAAAGTATTGTTAGTGGAAGACAACGAAATCAATCAGGAGCTGGCGCTGGAATTGCTGAGCATCAACGGCATTGATGCCGTAGTGGCGAACAACGGACAGGAAGCGCTGGATATATTGGCCGAACAGGAAGTGGACGGCGTACTGATGGATTGCCAGATGCCGGTGATGGATGGCTATGAGGCTACCCGCCGTATTCGCCAGCAGCCCCGGTTGCAGACACTGCCGGTACTGGCCATGACGGCCAACGCCATGGCCGGAGACCGGGAGAAGGTGCTTGCGGTGGGTATGAATGACCATATCAGCAAACCGATTAAACCGCGTGAGCTGTTCACCGCGATGGCGAAGTGGATAGTGCCGAGCCAGCCGGCAGTGCCAGATGTTGCCGCACAGATGCCTTCCGGCGGTAACACAGAGCAACAAGAACTGCCTGATCTGCCGGGTATCAACACCACGGCCGGGCTGGCCACCTGCCAGGAGAATGTGGCGCTTTATCGGCGCCTGTTGATCAAATTCAGGGACAGTGAAAGTGATTTCGCCGGGCAGTTCAAGGCTGCACAGGGTGATGACGATCCACAGGCCGCCAGTCGTTGTGCGCATACGCTAAAAGGTGTGGCGGGTAATATCGGGGCCTCGGCAGTGCAGCAAACAGCCGCCGCTCTGGAACTCGCCTGCTATGAGGGAGAAACGCCGGAGACCCTCGCCCAGCTATTGAGTCACGTTGTGACGGCTCTGGAGAATGTGCTACCGGGCTTAATGCAGCTGGAGCAAGTTTCCGCCGCGCCAGCGGAGACTGATGTCGCAGACCCTCAGGCGCTAAGCGCGTTACTGCTGCGGTTGCGTGCTTTACTGGAAGAGGATGATGCGGAGGCCGCTGACCTGGTAGAGGAGTTGGAGTCGTTGGCTGGTGCAACGGCCTCTGATTTGAAGGCGCTGTCCGGCGCCATTGCCGACTATGACTTTGATGCGGCACTGACCGCCCTGGGAGAACTGGAGTTTGAGCAATCATGAGTACACGTGACAAAACCCTTCTGGTGGTTGATGATGCCCCGGACAATATTCAATTGCTTAGTGGATTACTCAAGGAGAAATACAAAATCAAGGCGGCCACCAGCGGTGAGAAAGCGCTGGTCGTCGCTCGCAAGTCGCCGCCGCCAGACCTGATCTTACTGGATGTCATGATGCCGGGGATGGATGGTTACGAAGTATGCCGGCAATTACAGGCGGACGCGGCAACCCGGTCGATACCGGTGGTATTCGTTACCGGTCACGCCTCGGAAGAAGAGCAGCAGCGAGGTCTGGCTATGGGGGCCGCGGCCTACCTCAGCAAGCCGGTGGCGCCGCAGGAATTGTTGAGCACCGTAGCACGCCTATTGAACTCGATTTAGTACCAGGCCGAAAAGCCCAGGGAGCAACACAGTGGACAACAAAGAACAGCGGCCTGTCGTGCTGGCGGTAGATGATACCCCGCAAAACCTTGACGTAGTGAAGGGTATCCTGACGCCACAATATCGTATTAAGGTCGCTACCAACGGCCCTGCCGCCTTGAGAATCGTGGAGAAACAACTGCCGGATATAATCCTGTTGGATATCATGATGCCCGGCATGAGCGGCCTGGAAGTGTGCCGCGAGCTGAAGGCCAATCCGCGCAGTGCGGACATTCCGGTTATTTTCCTGACAGCCAAAGACCAGACAGAAGACGAGACCGAGGGATTTGAGCTGGGCGCCGCGGACTACATATTGAAACCGGTAAACCCGCCCATACTACAAGCCCGGGTGAAAACACACCTGGCGCTCAAGCAGAGTATGGACGCCCTGCAGCGGACCTCAGCCGAGTTGGCTCGCGCCAAACAAAGGATGGAACTGGAGCTCAATGTGGGGCGAGACATACAACAAAGTATGTTGCCCAGCACGGTTCCAGAGCGCACCGAAGTGACACTTTACGCAAGTATGGACGCCGCACGTGAAGTGGGAGGTGATTTTTACGACTATTACATGCAGTCCGGGAACGAGCTCTGTTTTTGCGTGGCGGACGTGTCTGGCAAGGGCGTACCCGCGGCACTGTTTATGGCGATGTCAAAAATCCTGATCAGATCCCGCGCCAGGGATGAGAAGGGTCCGGCTGAAATTATTGCAAGAGTTAATGCCGAGTTGAGTGAAGATAATCCGGAGTGCATGTTCGTCACCGTGTTTTTCGGCGTATTGAATCTGTCCACGGGTGAATTGGTATACACCAACGGGGGGCACAATCCGCCACTTATTCGCAGGGCCTGCGGTGCAGTAGAAGTCCTGAGCGACATTCACGGTCCGGTGGTCGCTGTTATGCCGGGCGAAGAGTATGGGCAGAGTACATTGCAAATGGAACCGGGGGATGTGTTGCTGGTATTCACAGACGGGGTGACAGAAGCCATGGACACGAACGACAAACTGTACGGTGATGACCGTCTGTTCGATGTGCTGAAGGCGGTACCAGAGAGTAACGCGCGATCACTCGTGGACGGTGTCAATGAGTCGGTGGCCGCGTTCGCGGCGGGTGCGGAGCAGGCTGACGACATCACTATGCTGGCCGTGCAGTACAACGGATAGAAGCAGTCAGGTTCCCCGCTCGCCCTCAACGACCATCTCACTCAGGTATTCGTGAAGTACCCAGACGGCGCGCTCCAGCCCGGTGGTCAGGGCCATCAAGTCCAGCCTTTCGTTGTCCGCGAGATCGAACTCTCCCATAAGAAATTTCTGCCTGATGTTGCGCATTTTGTCGCTCTTGTCATCTGTGGCCGCCCAGGCCAGTTCCAGGTCCTCCAGGTCATTGTCACCGACCGCATCTATCGCATGACCCAGGGTCGCATCAAAGGCTTCAGTGACAATCATCGCCAATGGCGCCAGGTGCGTACTTTTTTGCGCTGCCGTGACAGACTTGCAAAATCCCTCTATGCACTCGTGTAAGGAGCCGAGGATGCGATTTCTGTTGATGATGTTGATCAGTCTTTCCGAGTCTTCAGGGCTCACATGAGGCCCCAGTTCCCCCAGTGACTCCTCTATCGCCGCATGCAGTTGGTTGATTGCTTCCGCCAGTGTCTCTGTCTTCAGCGGGGTGGCCCCCGATTGCTCCCTTAGCAGGTCGATGTGTTGCGGCAGAGTGCTGAGGAAGCGCTGCTCCTCCTTGGCCGCAAGATCCAGGGCGAGGTCCGGCGTATCAATGGCGTGTTCATGCAGGTACTTGAGTTTTCCGATACCTTCCTCGGGAGAGGGTGGGCACCATTGCTCAATTTTTCTCAAAATCGGGGCTCTGAAGGTGAACATAATGGTCGCACCAAAGATATTGTAAATGAGGTAGACAAACGCCATCTGTTGCCCGGTATCAACGTTGAGGGATGTGACCAGGGCATGGACCAGGGGTACGCCGAAATGCCTCTCAACGAAGAACAGCAGCAGCAGTGTGAAGGCTGTGATGACATTGAACCAGACCTGAAAAATGGTGATCTGCCTCAAGGTGCCTTTGAGTCCGGCGGCCATCAGGTAGATGCTCAGTCCCCCCCCGAGATTGCAACCGTAGATCATCACCAGCGTGGTCCAGGTGTCCAGTACGCCGCCAACCGTCATGGCGATGGCCAGGATCGCCACCGACTGGGGAGACTGGATGGCGATACTCAGGATGCCGGCCAGCAGAAATGCGGTTAACGGGGCGCCGTTGACACGGGTAATGGCCGTTTCAAACCACGGAATCTGGGTCACGTGCGCGGCGCTTTCTCCGACCATGTCCAGGCCGAAAAACATGATGCCACCACCAAACAATACCCCCAGAATAGGTTTGGGCGAGCGCATTTGAGCAAGCGAGATGCCGGCGATACCCACCAGGAAGAGGATAAATATCTTGATATCCATGGTCGCGATAAAGACCATGGCCGAGGTGCCCACGGCCGCGCCAAGACGCACCGGCAGTGAACGCTCCACGGTGATCATGCCGGCGCTCACCATGCCAACGAGAATGAAGGTTATGGCGCTGCCGGTCTGCATGGTGGCGCCCAGTAGCGCCCCACCAAACGCGGATAACAGGGGGTTTCGTGTGGAGCGATCCAGTATTCGCCGGAAACGCTTACCCGTCAGATCCCTCAGGTGGGTAGTGAGTGTTTTGATGCCGACGAAGAATAGCCCCAGTCCGGCAACGAAGCTTCCGACGTCTTGTAGTATGTCCATTAAATAAGCTCGGGATTACCGCTCGAAGTAGGCACTAGTGTACACTGGAGCGGGCTGCAAACGAAAAAATTGTCAGTCAAAAAATGGTTTTGGCAACAGAATTTGGCCCCCCGGGGCACAGGTATTGAGAGGGACAAGATGGAGCTTACAGAGCGCGTACTGGAAAATACGCTGGTGGTCGATATAGCGGGAAGACTGGACACGCAAACCGCGGGCGCCGCCATGGATGCGCTACAGGTGCATTTGGGCGGCAAGCCGGACAATTTGCTTATCAACCTCTCGGGGCTGGATTTCGTGAGCAGTTCCGGTCTCAGGGTTATTCTCAGGGCGGCAAAGCAGGTCCGTGCCAACGGAGGGAATATGAAGGTCTGTGGTGCCCGGGGGATGGTGAAGGAGGTGCTGGAAATTTCCGGTTTCGATCGCTTACTGGCTCTGCATGATGAAGAAGCACAGGCGCTGGCGGCATTTTAGGGGGTAGAGAGTGTAGGTATGCGTATCGAACTCAACAATTCGCTGGATGAAATCGCCGCGGCGATGGTCGACCTGCGGGCCTTTACAGACTCCGGCGGTGTAGACGAGGCCGCCAGGCAGGCCGCTGCGCTGGTTCTGGATGAGTTGCTGACTAATATCATCACCTACGGACTCAAGGGTTCCCGGGGCGATCTAATCATTTTGGAACTCGATATTATCGATAAAGATTTACAGATACGAATTACTGATGGCGGCATTCCGTTCAACCCCTTCGATCAGCCAGCCCCAAATCTTGATCTTCCCCTGGAGCAATGCCAGCCGGGTGGGCTGGGCATTTATCTGGTGAAAAAGTATATGGATGAGTACAGCTACGACTACTGCGAAGGGAAAAATATCGTAACCCTCAGGAGAAAGTTGGCGGCATAGCTCCATGGAAACCATGGGGAAGCGAGAGAAAAAAATGTCCAATATCGTAAAAAACATTCCCTTAATGGATTTGATCTCCTATTTGATCGAATCCGTGGACAGTCCCACCCATGTGGGAATTCTGCAGTTTTTTGAACCGGTCAATGGCAGCTGCTCTGAGATCGTCCAGCGTGTGCTCAAAAGCTATCGCGAAAGTGAGGTGGGGCCCCCCTTTAATTACTATCCTGTCTTTCCCAGCTTTGGTATGCCGAAATGGGCCGAGGCGGAAACCTTTGATTCGTCTTACCATATTCGTCATGCGGCGGTGCCTACACCCGGCACAGAGCGACAGGTGATCGATATGGTCATGGATCTGCACGCCGGCATGATGGACAGGAGCCGACCCGGATGGATTGCCTACGTCATCGAGGGCTTGGAGAACGGTTGCTTTGCGGTCTACTGGAAAGTGCACCATGCCTATATCGATGGTGCGTCTGCGATCATGCGGTTCGATGCCTGCATGGCAACAACAGCGGATGACCTCGCTGTTCGTCCGCTGTGGGGCCCGTTGTTCGAGCCATCTCAAAAGAGTGGTGAGCGTTCTATAACGGAAATTTTCAGGAAGGCGGGCAGGGGTGCTGGTTTGCAGGCCAAAGCCATGCAGGATATCGCGCTGGCCATTGGCAGATCAGCGTTGCAGGCAGGAGGCCTGTTCAGTCGGGAGGCACCCCTGCCTTTTTCTGCACCGAAATCCCTGTTCAACAAGCCGGTTTTCGCGACGCGACATCTCGGGGTTGGCGGCACCGGCCTGGACCGATTCAAGGCGATTGCCAGGCAGGAAAAGGTTTCCATCAACGAAGTGGCCCTGACCATTGTGGGCGCGGCGCTGGAACGGTATTCAGAAAAATACGCAGAGGTTCCCGACAAACCGCTGGTTGCCACCTGTCCTATGGCGGTCAGGCTGGAGGGCGACACGGATGCTTCGACCCAGATCGCGGCGATTTCTGTGAAACTGGGGGAATCGGGTATAGATATCCGTGGGCGCCTGCAACAGGTTCACGCCTCTTCCAGCGATGCCAAGGACGAGGCAAAGAACATGTCCCGCGAAGCGCTGATGAATTACCTGGTGCTCATTGGTGGTGCGGCAGATCTTATGTCGAAGTCGCCTTTGTCAGATTATGTGCCGCCACTGAGCAGCGTCAATGTCTCCAATGTGGCCGGACCCCCCAATCGCGGTTATATGGGAGGCGCGGAGATAATTCGCAGTTATCCTGTGTCGACCCTGGCGGGGGGCACGGCTATTAATAT
>PVMS01059016.1_pt1 | contig 14453 bp, 12 predicted proteins | sample 1853461 | NCBI WGS metagenome assembly PVMS01 (sample SAMN08582032, study PRJNA380276) | Marine sediment metagenome, whole genome shotgun sequencing project. | isolation source: ocean sediment barecode stripped | collected 2017 | reverse complement strand
CGATCGGTCCATCCCAGGGAATATCTGAGATGACCAGCGCTGCGGAAGCTGCATTGATACCAAGGACATCCATAGGTAGATTTTCAGCGGAGAGAGAATACAAAATTAATTGAACTTCGTTCCGCAGATCTTTGGGGAACAACGGTCTCAGTGGACGGTCAATCAAGCGGCAGGTCAAGGTTGCATCCTCACCCGGTCGACCTTCGCGGCGGAAGAAACTGCCGGGGATGGATCCATTGGCGTACATTCGCTCTTCATAATTTACTGTCAGCGGGAAAAAATCAGCCCCTTCGCGAGCACTGTCATTCATGGTGGCGGTGCCGAGTATAATAGATTCCCCCAGTTGGACCGTTACCGCTCCTCCTGCCTGTTCTGCAAGGGTGCCGGTTTCGATGATAATCTCCTTTCCTTCTACTACAGCTGTGTATTTCTTTGATTCTGGTTTCATTTTTTGCCTCCTGTAGGCATTTATTAGGGTCAGGGATTGGGAGCTAGAGACAAAGAGTTGTCATTACCTCCCAATACCCAACCTGACTAGAATGTACCTTCCTGGTATCATTCCATGATTGGACAAGGATTCAATAGTACTTCCAAATTATTATTCAGTTATTTTCCTTAGGGAGAAAGTGATCCACCGCTCTGGTTGGGACAACTCAACCTGACCGCACCGACAACCGCACTTCCCCGCATTACTTACTGCCCCACAGACTAAAAAGAAACCGAAGGGTGAATTCTCTTCACCCACCCGGCTTTAAAACTCTTATTTTCTTCGTAAGCCTAATCGATCGCTGATTGCGACATAACGTTGATACTCTTCTCGGCGCAAATAAGCCAACAATCTGCGGCGCTGGCCCACTAATTTTAATAACCCAAGCCTGGAAGATTCATCATGGGGATGGTCCTTTAGATGACCAGTCAGATCTGTGATCCTGGAGGTTATCAGCGCGATCTGAACTTCCGGTGATCCAGTATCATCTTTGTGTCGCCCAAATTCACTTATGATCTCTTCTTTTTGTGTTTTTGCAATGCTCATGACGTCTGCTATCTCCTACTTATTATTATTATTTGCTTTCTAGCAGGTCTCCAGTTCCGCAGCCTGCGCCGCAGAACGGTCTAGTCAGCACGGAAATTATACCAAAGAGAACCTGGTTGGCAAGGATGCTCCTCAATCCTCTAAAATATCCCTTGCCAGGTCGATATCCACCTTGATCTGATGGATTAAATCATTCACCTGTTCAAATTTCTTCTCATCCCGCAGTCGGTCAATAAATCGCAGGCTCAGCTGCTGACCATAAATATCTCGGGAAAAGTCCAATATGTGGGCTTCGATCAAAGCCGATTCAACACCTTCCCCAAAAGTTGGCCTGAAACCAATATTCGTAACAGCATTCAGGATTTCTCCCTGGAGATCTGCTTGACAGGCATAAACTCCGGGTTTGATATCAACCATTTCCGGAGAAACAGATAGATTAGAAGTGGCAAATCCGAGGCTTTTTCCGCGATTGTCACCTTTGACCACTTCGCCTCTAATCTCAAAGGGCCTTCCCAGGAGGTTAGCAGCGGCCTTTACATCACCAACCCGGATTTTTCTTCGAATTCCACTGGAAGAAACTATTTCTCCCTGGTGTTTGAAGGCAGGGATCTCATGAACTTTAAATGACAATTTACCTCCAATTTCCTTTAACCTGTTTGAAGTTCCTTCCCGGTTCTTTCCAAGAGCGAAATCATAACCAATCCATAACTCTGAGAATTGGAATCTTTCTTGAAGAGTAGTTACAAATTCTTCAGCAGGCAAGGAAGAGGTATCCTTGTCAAACGGATAGGTAAGAACAAAATCAATTCCCATTTGCCCTAATAGGGCAGCTCTTTGTTCAGGCATGGTTAAATAATAAGGTCGTTTTTCATCATGGATGATCAGCTGGGGATGGGGATGAAAAGTAATTACGGCAGCAGGTATATTTGCTTGACCTGCTTTGTCAACAAGATCACGGATTATTTGCTGATGTCCCAGGTGAACCCCATCAAAACTTCCAATGGAAACAAAAGATTTTTCGAGCTGTATATCAGTGAGATTGTAAAAATGCTGCATAAAGCTATCCGCTTAGGGATTAATTTAAGTTGTGATAAAAACTTTCCTGGGCTGCCAGAGATCTTCCCCTTCGACAACTTCAAGCAGGGCAATCAGGTCTCCTTGTTCACTTAACCCTCGAGCCCACCCTTCGGATCCGGGTTCCGCTGGAATTCGCTTTCCAAATTTAATATTTTCAGAATCTTCCGGTGATAATACCAGAGTATGCCAATCTGCCAGAGTCTCCGCCGCCGGTATGAGCTGTTTATACCAATCACCAACTTCAAAGGATTCTTTTAGATCCTGTAACCGGACAGCATCCCTCAAAGTAAATTGGCCGTTTTTGGTTCTCCGCAGCCCGGACAAATGAGCCCCAACTCCTAAATCGTTTCCCAGGTCATTTGCAAGGGATCTGACATAAGTCCCCGAGGAAGCATAAACATCAATCACTGCTTCTGGGGGATCCCATTCCAGCAATTCCAGAGTGTAAACATCAATCATACGAGCTTTAAGCACAACCTCTTCTCCCTTGCGGGCCAGGTTGTATGCTTTTTCCCCGTTCACTTTCACAGCAGAATAGGCAGGGGGAACCTGTTCAATTTTGCCTTCATATTCTTTTAATAGTTGCTGGAAATCCTCTTCTTTGATATGGTCGACGGATTTGGTCTCTCCAACCTGCTTTCCCTCAGTATCATAAGTATCAGTAGCAACGCCAAACCGTAAACTAGCCTGGTAACGTTTATCCGATGCTGACAGGAATTCACTCAACCGAACTGCCGGTCCAACCAGAACAACCAGCACTCCTGACGCACGGGGGTCAAGTGTGCCTGTATGTCCAACCCTTCTAATCCCGGTCCCGTTACGAACGATCTTGACCACATCATGAGAGGTCATACCCACAGGTTTATCAATAACCAGAGCACCTGTAATAAAATCCTTTAGATTATCCTGGTCCATCTTATTTATCTCCCCATCTTGAAACCAGAGGGACAGGTTCACTCACCCGAGGTGAGAGATTTCCTGGTAGCCTCTAATACATCTGTTTGAATCTGTTCCAAACTGCCATGAATATCCGCCCCGGCTGCTGGCTTATGGCCCCCTCCCCCAAATTGCGTAGCAATCAAAGACACATCAAATCCCGGGCGGGACCGCCAGCTGACTTTGACAGTTCCGTTTTTTTGTTCTACAAATACCACACTGATATCAACATCTCTGATCCTGGTAAGAACATTTACAAGATCCGCATCATCTCTGCCAGGATACTTTGCTTCCACCCGATCCTCTAAACTCAGTGAGGTCCAGGCAAGACCACCTTCCCTTTGAATCCTGCCAAGGCCTTTCCCCCAGTAACGGATCGCTTCATATGATTTTTCAAGCATGGCTTTCCGGTAAAGTGTCTGGAGATCAGCTCCCTGCTCCTGCAATTCAGCTGCAATTCTTAATGTCCTGGGAGATGAGTTAGAAGTCCGGAAGCCAAGACTGTCAGTTAATAACCCGGTTAATAACGCTTCAGCGATTGGCAGATTGAACGGGTACGATAGTGCCAACGCCAGATCATAGATTAACTCAACAGTAGCAACAGCGTCCTCGCGAACGAGGTTTAAGGACCCAAAATGAGTATTCGTGGGATGATGATCAATATTGACATCCGGTTCACCGTACTCATCAAGAACACTGCCGATCCGGTCAATGTCAGAACAATCAACTACGATCACCAGATCGTAGACACCATTAGTTTTTTTGAAAACTCTATCAAACCCGGTTAGATGATGAAAGACCTTAGGTACTCCGTCTTCCAATACAAGGTTTACTTCCTTACCTAATTCTTCAAGAATTAAGCCCAGTCCGATTAATGAACCTACTGCGTCCCCATCCGGCCGGATATGGGAAATGATCAGGATGCGATCGGCTCTTTCAACGAGGTTCCCAAAAGCCTGAATATTCTCTTTATTCATCCAGATCCTTATACTCTTCTTCCTCATCTAATTCGGCAAATAACTGATCCAGCCGATTTACGCGATCGGGAATAGGATCCCAATGAAACCTCAACTGGGGAAATGACCGTAGATGAGAAACACTTGATGCAAGCTGGGATCTGATAAAACCTGCTGCTTTATTTACCGCAACCATGATCTCTTTTTTTCTATCTGACCCATCCAGGGCAGAGATATAAATATCAGCGAAGGAGATCTCGCGATCCAATTCTATGCTGGTGATATTCACACCTTCCAGACGGGGATCGCTAATTTCATGCAAAAACAGCAGTGAAAGCTCAACTTTTATTCGTTCTGCGATTCGAACCGAACGTGATTCTGAAACCATAACTATACCTAGAACTCCGATACCATCTCGATCACATAACTTTCCAGGATGTCACCTTCTTCGAAACTGGAAAAGCCTTTTAATCCAATACCGCATTCAAACCCATCTCGGACTTCATTTACATCATCCTGGTGCCTTTTTAATGAGGAAATTTCACCTTCAAAGGCAATCTTTCCCTCACGGAGCACACGGATCTTAGCATTTCTGCGTATTTCACCTGTGTCAACCCGGCAGCCGGCAACCCTGTTATGTTTTCCAGATGGGAAAACCGCCAGGACTTCTGCCCTGCCGATCAGGATTTTCTTTTCCACAGGTTCCAGCATACCCTTCAACGCTTTTTCAATATCATCGATCAAATGATAAATAATGTTGTACTTTCTGATTGAGACTCCTTCAGAGTCCGCCAGTCTTTTGGCAGCATTATCAGGGCCAACATTAAATCCAAGAATGATCGAGTCTGTAGCTGAAGCCAGCATGACGTCATTTTCTCCAACATTGCCAGTCCCGGAATGAATGACTTTGACACCGATATCCTGCTCACCTCCGCTTTTCAGATCCTGCACGGAATTAATGATCGGCTCCAGGGATCCTTGCACATCCGCTTTGATTATCAGGCGGAGTTCTTCTTCTTCACCGGCTTGAACTCGGGCAAATAATTGTTCCAAATTGACAACGGAATCTTGTTCCAATTCCAGCCGTTCTACTTCCATTTGTCTGCCAGCAATCTTTTCCCTGGCGATCTTTTCGCTTTTAACAACATTGAATAACTCGCCGGCTTTAGGAACATCACTTAAACCCATCACCGATACAGGAACTGATGGTCCAGCTTCTTTAATTTTTGCGCCGGCGTAATCGAACATGGCTTTAATGCGCCCGTAGGATGAACCAGCAAGGACAGTGTCACCAACTCTTAAGGTTCCATTCTGGATCAATAAAGTTGCCATAACCCCACGGCCTTTGGTCAATTCAGCTTCAATAACGGTGCCAAAAATATCACCCTTTGGGTTGGCAAAGATCTCCAGATCTTCGGTCACCAACAAAATGGCTTCCATCAAATCATCCAGACCGGTTTTTTCGATAGCGGATATAGGAATAATGATAGTATCTCCATCCCAATCATCCGGGACAACACCCATATCAGATAGCTGCTGCTTCACCTTATCAGGTGCCGCATTGTCACGATCCATCTTATTCAAGGCGACGATCATCGAGACTTGTGCTGCCCTGGTATGGGCAATAGCTTCTTCAGTTTGCGGCATAACGCCATCATCTGCTGCCACCACCAGGATCACAATATCTGCCCCCTGCGCTCCCCTGGCCCGCATGGCAGTGAAGGCGGCATGTCCTGGAGTATCCAGGAAAGTAATTGACTTACCTTCATACTCGATCTGATAAGCACCAATGTGCTGGGTAATCCCACCGGCTTCGCCTGCTACAACCGAGGTATCCCGGACAGCATCAAGCAAGGTGGTTTTCCCATGATCTACGTGTCCCAATATTGAAACCACCGGGGGACGCCTTTCCAGTTGATCTTTGTCCTCCTCCTCCAATTTTTGACGCCAGAGAGGTATTTCAATTTCCTCCTGCTCCTCTTTTTCATCAGCCTGGAGAGGGGTTGCTTCAAATCCCATTTCCGCAGAAATGATTGCAGCAGTGTCAAAATCAATTTCTTGATTGATATTTGCCATCATGCCGTTGGCCATTAATGTCTTGATAATCTCTATCGGACTGGCATCCAAAGTCTTGGCCAATTCGCGGACAGTTATACTCATTGGCAGGTCTATCTGTTTGATCTCTTGTCCGTTTTCACTCATGTATTACCTCATTGGTACTGGTTTTATTAACGATCAGTCGACTTCATCATCGGCCTGATCATTTTGATTCGAGAAGGAGTCCTGGTATTGAATAAGTCTATCCCTGTCAGCACTTGAAATCTCAACCATCAGTGATTTTTCCAGGGATTTTTTCAATCCTTGCTCCCAGCATAACGGCTCAGCATGTAAATACGCACCTCGTCCGGATAATTTACCAGATTCGTCTACAAAAACTCCCTCAGGAGTCCGAACAATTCGTACCAGGGTTTTTTTGTCCTGACTTTCCCTGCAGGCAACACACATCCTTTGCGGTACATGTTTCCGTCGAGCCATAGGTTTATTTACTCTTCAATCCCATCTTCAGGATCATCCTGTAGAGGGGTTTCTTCTTCAGGGCTTTCTTCAACATCTTCATCGGATTCTGGATCTTCGGTTTGATCATCTGCCTGAGGGGTTACATTTTCCTCATCTGCGTCCGGTTTTTGATCTTCAGGAGATTGTTCATTATCTGGCTCTGTATTCTCAGGGGTTTCATCACCGGCTGCATCATCTGCCCCCTCCTGATCCTCTTCAGACTCAGAGAGTTTTTCATCACTTTCTTCTTGTTCATCTGCTTCCTGAGTTTCTTCTGATTCGCTCTCGTCGTCAGGGGAAGATTCAGAACTTTCCTCTTCCTTACCGGGTTCGTCTTCAAGCACAAGATCTTCCTCAACATCGTATTCTTCCGGAAGTGGTTGATAGCCTATCATGACTTCCAGAGCATCTTCGATCTGCTTGATATAGGATGGTCCGATCCCCTCTATGTCGCTTATCGATTTGGGAATCAGAAGCATGCGATAAGCTAATTCACCCACGCTGGCATACCCGGCTTCATTGAGTAGGTTTTCCACTTTTGTTGGCAATCCAAGGGTCATGACCGGCAGATCATAAGCGTCATCCGGTACTGCTGATTTGGCTGCCTGGATGCGGGCCTGCTGCTGTTTGGTGATTGCCCTGCGTTCCTTGATCAAACCTGATTCAACCCGGCTATTGAAATTGTGGAGTTCACGGTATTCTTCAGGAGAGATCGGCCGCCCTTCTGCTTTCTTACCCATAATGGCTTCAATCCTGGGAATAGTACCAGCTTCAATATCCTGGAATTGAGTGTATTTGGGATCATCCTGGATTTTAAAGAGGGTGTCGGAGACAGCTTCAAAAAGACCTTTAATATCGATACGCCATCCAGATAGTTTCGCAGCTAACCTTGCATTTTGCCCATTCCGGCCAATTGCCAAACTGAGCTGATCTTCAGGGACTACAACAGTTGCAGTTGGCATGCCTTCGGATTCTTTATTCAAATATACACTCAGCACCCGGGCTGGACTCAATGCCTTAGCAATGAATTCTTCTGTATTTGGATTCCATTCAATGACATCTATTTTTTCGTCACTCAATTCCCTTACAATAGCCTGGATGCGGACTCCTCGAATTCCTACACAGGCGCCAACCGGATCAACTCCTGGTTTAAGGGCAGAAACCGCTACTTTGGATCGGTATCCAGCTTCACGGGCAATCGAACGGATTTCCACCAATCCCTGGTAGATTTCCGGAACTTCATTTTCAAGGAGACGCCGTAAAAAGTCACGGTGACCCCGAGACAAGATGATACGGGGCTCGCGGGTTGTTTCTTCGACATCAAGGAGCAAAGCCCTTATGCGGTCGTGAACGCGATAATATTCCTTTCCAATTTGCTGATTGCGGGGCATTTTACCTTCAGCATTGATATTTAGACCAATTGTCAGTTCATGACGATGTACTGCCTGAATCACACCAGTGACAATTTCCCCGATCTTACCGCTGTAATACTCGTACTGGGCCAGGCGTTCTGCCTGCCGAATACGCTGTTGAATGACCTGGCGAGCAGTTTGGGCAGCGACCCTGCCGAAATCATCAGGGGTGCTTTCCACCATCTCCAAGTCACCAAGGGCGGTATCTTTGTTTACATTCCGGGCTACTTCAATGAGGACTTCTGTGCGATCATCATGGATGTCCTCAACGACCTCTTTTTCAACAAAGACGGTCACTTGCCCGGTTTCCAGATCAATTTCAGCCTCGACCTTTTGAGCGCTGGAAGCATTCACCGAGCGCCGGTAGGCGGAAACCATGGCATCCTTCAGAGCCTCAACAATGATTTCCTCAGGGAGGTTTTTGTCATTAATGACCTGTTTAAAGGCTAAAGCAAATTCTGTTTTCATTTCAATATCTCCAACTACATTGATCGGGAGGGATGGCTCTGGCTCTCATTCTGATCGCCATGTCATTGGCAACAAAAAAAGTGGGGTTGTCCCACTTTCCATTGCTACCAGTATTGCTTCCCCCCACTCGCAAAACATTTTATCACGAATAATTATCGCTGGCAAGGCAATCACTCCAGATTGTTATTTATTCGATCATCTGTTATAGGATGAGAGTTTTTGTTAGATATTTTCATCCAGCAGACGGTTAAATAGAGCTTTTTCTTCTTTTTTGGAGCTAATTTCACCATCAAGCCAGGCATTGCGAATTCCTGTTAAGATTTCTGCATATAAAGGTCCTGGAGCTAAACCTGCCTCCTGAAGGTCCTTACCAGTGATATTTGATTCGACATGCTGCCAGGACGAGAGGTAATGAGAGAGGATACCCTTATGCTTCGGCTGATTGGAATCCAGATAAACTGCATAAATCGCCAGGTTTGAAATCCGATCCAACTCCCATGTCGCCTGACTTGGTGGCAGGGTAAAGATTTCGCCCAGTCTTGCTCTCAGTTCAGCCGCCTGCAGGATCACATGTGTCAAGTTCCTGACCAGGCGTAATCTTTTACAAACCTTTTTTACATCAGGTGAGCGCATCAGCAGGATTGTATAACAAAGAGAATGATTGATATTCAATCCGGCGCTGTCCTGTTCTATATTCCATTCTGGAGGAGGTTCTTTTCCAGGAAGACAGTCCACCAGGCTCTGAAGTGATTCATCCCAGACCAATTGGGGATGAATAGCCTTTAATATGGTCAACTCATTCAAGCGATCCAACATCGCAGGGGCATTTTCTTCCTCAAAAATCCGGTCCAATTCGTGTCTTATCCTATCCCCGGAAACTCTTTTGAGCAACTCTTTAGCTTCAACCAGCAAATCCCGGGTCCGATTATCGAGCTGAAATCCGTAACGTTGTTCGTACCGAACTGCTCGTAATATCCTGGTAGGGTCATCAATAAAAGAGAGTGAATGCAGGATTTTTACCTGTTTGCTTTTGATATCCGATAGGCCACCCCAATAATCATAAAGTTCTCCATAAAGATGTCCATCCAAACGTAATGCCAGGGTATTTATGGTGAAATCACGGCGGTGCAAATCCAGTTTTATGCTTCCTTTCTTGACAGATGGCAGAGCGGATGGATGGGTATAGAATTCAGTCCTGGCGCTGATAAAATCCAGTGCGTCCGGCAGGGATTCCCTTAATTTCTTTGTCGAACCCAGGATGGTCAGCTGTTGCTTGTCAATAACCCACTTCGCGGTGCCAAATCGGTTATGGCTGATCACCCGGCCGCCATATTCTTTCTGGACAGCTTCTGCCAGAGCAATGGCATCACCTTCAACAACCAGATCAAAATCCTGGCTGGGATATTCGAGCATTAGGTCACGCACAAATCCACCCACAATATATAAGGCTGTCTTCTGGTGGGAGGCGATCACAGCAATTTTGTTTAATAATGCAACGCGCACTTCAGGCAAAGTGGCCGTCAGCTTAGAAGAAAGATTTTGCCTTCCAGGGATCGGGTGATGGGGAGCAAGGATCTTAATCAAATCAGTCCGGGTAATAATTCCAACAATTTTTTTAGAGCGGGAGCTTACCACTGGAATCTGCCCCCAGCCGGATTCCATCATCACATCTTGAATGTGTTCTATGGAATCTGCCGGGAAAACACGCACATTTCCAGCCTCCATGATACTTCCTGCAGTTACGTCGAGTTTATGGGCCATAGCCCTGTCCACTGCGCGCCGAGTCAGCAGGCCAACGATAACTCCATCCTCAATCACAGGATAGCCCTCATACCCATATCGCAGCATCAGTTCAGCTGCTTCAGATATTGGAGTATCAAGGGAAAGGGTTTGGGGATCTTTGGACATAATATCCCTGGCACGGACAGCAGGTTTGACATATTGGGGCAGAATGTTGGTCAGCTGTTGGTAGATATCATCCAGCTTGACATTATTAATCAAGGCCGCAGCTGCCCGGGGATGGCCTCCCCCGCCCTCAAAAGTAGACAAAACCTCACTGACGTCAATATGATCGGAGGTTGATCTGGCAATAATTTGGACACCACCACTGGTGGTTAGCAGAAGAAACAGAGCATCGGGATCGAGCAAATCCCGTAATTTATGGGCCAGGCTTGATAATTCCTCATCCAAATTTGAGGCATCAGCCTGGGCAATTATCAAACTGTGCCCATGGATAATCAAGCTTTCAGAATTTGCCCGTAACTCCTCATAAATATTTTGCTGATCCATGGAAAGGGGTAGATTGATGTAATCAGTCACAATCGCCAGGCTAGCCCCATTTTCCACCAGGATTCCTGCCGCAAAAATATCCGCCGCCGTAGTGCGGGTATAAGTAAGCGAACCAGTATCTTCATATATACCCAGAAGCAGCAGGGTTGCTTCAATGGCTGTGAGAGGTATATCCCGTTCCTGGATGGCTTCCACGAAAATAGTGGTTGTTGCACCTGTTTCGCGGATATCCCTCTCCCAATCATCCGGGATGTCATCTTTTAGGGGATGGTGGTCGATCACCTGCACTTTAAGGTTTTTTACCATGCCTTTAATGCTGGTCATCGATTGAGTATCAACCAGGCAAACGGAATTGATTGGTTCCCCGGGCAGGTCCCGCGGATCAATCAAGGGAAGTTCCACCCCGTAGAGAGTTAGAAATGCTTCAACGTTCCTGTTCAATTGACGAGGTAAAACAGGGGTGCGATTACGGTCCAGCAAATAAGCTCCCAGTAGGGAAGCCAGGCCGTCAAAGTCAGTCCGCTCATGGGTTAAGATGATATCCATAGTATATTCCCCACATGTTCAGGAAAATCATCCTAATTGTACACCAGTAATATGAAGGTTGCCTGATCCTGATCATGGTCTGCCCAAGGGAAAGGCCTGTCCTGAAGCCCCTCGATTCCACTCCGCTCCTCTCTTCGACTGCCAGCGAAAAGCATCGCTGTCCGCTCTGAGAGTTGGGGTTATTGTGCAAAACCAAAAACTCAACTCATTGAGCGGAGCGAAACCTAAATTCAGTCGATGAACTCAACATAAACTCAGGTGAAGGGCTGATAGCAATCGAAATGGATGTTTTGTCAAAGGCCTGTCCTACGCTCTAGCTAGAGCGGATAAATTTCCAGGCTCACACATCCCTGGAATTATTTTAGGTCCCTGATCCTATACTATAATATCCACATGGACATCATAACTGTTTTTGGCGGTTCATTACCTATTCCCGGAACTCCCCCATACCAGGATGCCCAGCGGTTGGGCTCCCTGCTGGCAGGATCAGGGTTCGCAGTTCAAACCGGGGGATATATCGGCACCATGGAAGCGGTTTCCCGCGGAGCAGCTGAAGCTGGAGGTCATGTGATTGGTGTGACCTGCGATGAAATTGAAAGTTGGAGATCTGTTGCTCCTAACCGCTGGGTAAAAGAAGAGAAACGCTGTCAAACTCTCAGGGAACGCCTATATGTATTGATCGACGAATGTGATGGGGCAATTGCCCTGCCAGGAGGAATTGGCACTCTAGCAGAAATCATACTCACCTGGGCTCAGCTTCAAATCCAGCCAGAAGATCAGAAACCTCTGATCCTGATCGGTAATGGCTGGCAGGAAACCCTGGGGACATTCAAAACTGAGCTGGGTGATTATATTCCAGCTGCAGATCAAAACCGCATCTCCACCGTACTGGATGTGGAATCAGCTCTGACAATTTTGAAAAATTACAGCGTATGACTGCCATCAACCCGGCCAGATTAAAAATCCAATGCGCAGAATTAGTGGAATCCTCCCGAGATCTCCCGAGATTCATATCTGAACTGCATGATTTGTTGACCTTCTACGGAGCTCGCATCCGCCAAACCAGCCTGTCACAAAGCCCCCTTACTCTGCAAACCTATCAAGTTCCAGCACCAGTGTTGAGAGACCTGGTGCTTGAGTTAAGTGGATTAATAAATAAAAATCCAGAGCAAGGGCTCTTAATGGTGGACGCCCTCTGGCAGGAAGAATGGCTGGAATTCCGTCAATTAGGGGTCAGTCTGCTCGGATATTTACCAACTTCAGCGCCAGAAAGAATCCTGGATCGAATCCGGATTTGGATAAAGAATTGTACTTCTGAGGACCTCAAACAACTGATCATGACCAGCGCAATGGCAAGGTTGGTGGATGAAAAACCCTCGCATGTGCTGGAGTTTTTGAAATCCCTGGCCGCCAACGATGCCCGGGCAGACAGGCAGAGTGCTTTATTAGGACTGGTGCCAATTGCCGAAGATCCTGATTTTGATAACTTACCCGTTATTTATAATATTCTGAGGGATATCCTGCAGATCGATGAAACCGTTTTTACAAAAGAAATATCAGGGTTGATCCACTCTTTACAAAAGAAATCCGATCAGGAAACAGCTTATTTTCTGGTGCGCCAGATGGCGTTAGCATCCAAGCCAAGAATTTTCCGTGTTATCCGCCAGGTGCTCCCGCTATTCTCTGAAGAAAGCCAACAGCTCCTGAGGGAAAACCTGAGCAACTATTCCTAGGGTGTTATTTGAGGATGCTTGATAAATCAGTCACCTTGACGAAATAGGGGCCACATCCTATACTTTGAGCACAATTTAGAGTAGCACGGGGAGCTGCATGTTGGCTGAGAGGAGGACCAAGGTCCTTGACCCGCGAACCTGATCCGGATTATGCCGGCGGAGGGATGCAATCACAACAAGCTCCTCCAGCCGGAGGAGTTTTCTCTTAATATTGAAGGAGAATTCATGCGCGCTTTTATCTTTGCCAATGGTGAGTTTTGTCCGCAGGACACCTCCCTGCCCATACAGGTTGACGACCTGATAATCGCTGCTGATGGTGGAAGCCAGCATTGTATCGATCTGGACCTCAGACCAAATTTACTTATTGGCGATCTGGACTCAATTGATGAAAAAATCCTCAATGAATGGCGTTCTGACGGAGTTGAAATTATCAGTTATTCCCAAGATAAAGATCAAACAGACCTTGAATTGGCGCTGCTTTATGCCCAGGATCAGAGTGTTTCCGAGATTTTGGTTTATGGCGCAGCGGGTGGAAGATTGGATATGACAATTGGCAATCTCACCTTACTGGCCCATCCTGATCTGACCCTTCCGATTACTCTGATCTGTGGTGTGGAAGAGGTTCATATGCTGCGCCAGGATGAATCCCTGACACTGAATGGTATACCAGGTGAAACAGTATCCCTGATTCCCCTTCAGCCTGGACCATCAACAGTCACAACTGAGGGATTAAAATACCCCTTAACCAGTGAAGCTCTGATATTTGGTTATACACGTGGTATCAGTAATCAATTGGTCGAAGAACAAGCCCGGATCGAACTGGAAAGCGGATTACTAGCTGTGTTACACATTCGGGTAAACCATTTGGAGAAAAGCTAATGAAGCGATTGATTCTTTTAGCTGCTTTTTGTCTGATTACTTTTACATCAGCTTGCAGGCCAATAGCTGGTGAACCCGATCAAAGGGTTCTGACAGTGATGACCCACGATTCCTTCGCTATATCAGAATCTGTGATCACCTATTTTGAAGAACAACATCAGGTCAGGGTTCAATTTCTTGAAGTTGGAGACACCGGCACAGCTGTAAATAAGGCAGCCTTATCCAAAGGCAATCCCCTGGCTGATGTATTTTATGGAGTGGACAATACTTTCCTGAGCCGGGCATTGGAGGAAGGGATCTTTGAGGTATATCAATCACCAGCTTTAGAAGGAATTGACCCCGATTTTATCCTTGATAACAGTTATCATGCTCTACCAGTTGATTTTGGAGATGTCTGCCTGAATTACCAAAAATCCTATTTTTCAGAGCATGATCTGGCCCCTCCTATGAGCCTAGAAGACCTGATACTACCAGCCTATCGCGGATTATTGACAGTTCAAAATCCTGCCACTTCTTCCCCGGGATTGGCTTTTTTGATGACCACAGTGGGTTACTTTGGAGAGGATGG
>PVMS01016135.1_pt1 | contig 14457 bp, 11 predicted proteins | sample 1853461 | NCBI WGS metagenome assembly PVMS01 (sample SAMN08582032, study PRJNA380276) | Marine sediment metagenome, whole genome shotgun sequencing project. | isolation source: ocean sediment barecode stripped | collected 2017 | reverse complement strand
GCCATACCGGGTACCATTACGCCGCACACCAAGTTTAAGGCCGAGGTGTATGTATTGAGCAAGGAAGAAGGTGGTCGTCACACGCCGTTTTTTAGTGGTTATCGGCCGCAGTTTTATTTTCGCACCACCGATGTAACCGGCATATTGACGTTGCCCGAGGGAGTGGAGATGGTGATGCCCGGGGACAATGTGGCCATAGAGGCGGAGTTGATCACTCCGATTGCGATGGAAAAAGAAGTACGGTTTGCCGTACGCGAAGGTGGGCGCACCGTTGGCGCCGGCGTGATCAGCGAAATTATTGAATAACGGAATAGGAGTCTACCGGTGAGAATAATTGTTACCCTTGCATGCACTGAGTGCAAAAGAAGAAACTATACGACGACAAAAAATAAGCGAACAACACCAGATAAACTGGAGTTTAATAAATACTGTAGATTTTGTCGTAAACATACTCCGCACCGGGAGACGAAATAGTCGCTCATTGGTGGTGCAACTTTTGGATGCTACCTTTAGGAGCACTGACCCTTCGATAATCGGTTGCAATCAAAAAATTTTTATTTTAGATGAGCTGTGATTTTGTTAAAAATCTAGGATGTAGGCCAGTAGCTCTAACGGCAGAGCATCGGACTCCAAATCCGGCGGTTGGGGGTTCAAATCCCTCCTGGCCTGCCATTCCTTTTTTATAAAGCTCAGCGTTTAGAGGCTAAGGAGTCTTGAGATTTCTTAAGCTTTTAGCACTTTGAGCTTTCAATCTTTTAGGAGTGACATGGGAAGGCTACAACGAAAGAAAGCATCTGGAGCCAAGAAAAAGAAGAAACGAAAGGAAGGCTCGACGGCATTAGCCGAGGTTCAAACCTTCAATGATGCGGGGACTAAAAATGCTGCACTTGCGGAGGCCCGGGACAAAAGCATTCAAACGGCGAAAGCGGTACCATCGAAAAAGCAACCTCAAGTTTCCCGTGCTGTGCCTGCTAAAACAAGAGGCAATTTTATTAATTCGACAGTTCAGTTTTTAAGAGAAGTCAAAATTGAGCTCAAAAAAGTGGCGTGGCCATCCCGCAAACAGACTATAGGATCTACGGTAGTCGTTATTGCATTGATTATCCTCATATCGCTTTTTCTAGGGTCCATCGATATTGGTTTGTCCAGTTTGATCCGCGCAGTCTTGCAATAAAATAAGGAGGAAAAAGGTTGGCGCTTAAATGGTATATCATCCATGTCTATTCGGGCTTTGAGAACAAGGTGAAAGCGACCTTGGAAGAACGTATTGCATCCTCCTCCCATGCTGAAAAATTTGGAGAGGTGGTTGTGCCGACCGAGGAAATTGTTGAACTGGTTAAAGGAAAACGAAAGACATCCGCTCGCAAGTTTTATCCTGGATACATTCTGGTGCGGATGGAGTTAGATGATGAAACATGGCATATCGTCAATGACACTGCCAAGGTAACCGGTTTTTTGGGAGGCCGACGAGAACCAACACCTCTTTCTGAAAAAGAAGCCGAGCGTATCTTGAATCGCATGGAAGCCGGGAAACTAAAACCGCAGCCTAAGTATTTCTTTGAATCTGGAGACGAAATTCGGGTGGTTGATGGGCCGTTTACCAATTTCAACGGAACCGTGCAGGAGGTGAATCCTGAAAAGGGAAAGATAAAAGTACTGGTGAGCATATTCGGTCGATCAACCCCGGTGGAATTAGAATTTGTCCAGGTGCAGAAACTATAATCCCGATTGAGTCAAATCTCAATCGGGAGTTATTGGTTATATGTTATTGGTTAATCGTTTAAGGGAAATGAAACCAGTTCTTTTATAACATCAATCATTGAATAATTAAATAAGCCGATCATCAATTTCTAAAGTCTAAATCTAATAACAAATAACGATTAACGATTAACTGGAGTAGAAAAAACAAATGGCAAAAAAAGTTTTAACAATGATTAAATTACAGGTAGAAGCTGGAAAAGCCAATCCATCGCCTCCCATTGGCCCCGCCTTGGGTCAGCATGGCGTCAATATTATGGATTTTTGCAAAGCGTTTAACGCCAAAACGGCCAATGATGAAGGTATGATCATACCGGTGGTTATTACGGTTTATCAGGATCGATCCTTCACCTATATTACTAAAACACCGCCCGCAGCAGTACTGTTAAAGAAGGCCGCAAAAATCGCTAAAGGTGCCGGTGATCCGAAGCGCGATTGCGTTGGCGAGGTCACGCGTCAGCAGGTTGAAGAAATTGCTAAGATAAAAATGGTGGATTTAAACGCCAATGATCTAGACGCCGCATGCAAAATAGTAGAAGGTACGGCAAGAAGTATGGGCATTGATGTTAGCTAGATATTAACGTTGTAAGATGCGAGCTGCGGGGTTTCGAGTTAAATGGATTTTCAAACTCCAACCCGCAACCTGATACACGCAACGCGATTAAGGGAGAAAGTTATAACGATGTCGAAACGGGGTAAAAAATATTCTGAATTCAAAAAAAGAATCGATTCGGAAGGTATCGGAAGTATTAACGAAGCGGTGAAGATGATGTTGGAATCATCTTTTGCCAAGTTTGATGAAACGATTGATGTGGCTGTCCGTCTGGGTGTTGACCCAAGACATTCCGATCAAATGGTTCGGGGCAGTGTGGTGTTGCCGCACGGGACCGGCAAGGAGATGAAAATTCTGGTCTTTGCTAAAGGTGAAAAGGAAAAAGAGGCAACAGATGCCGGAGCGGACTTTGTCGGCAACGACGATATGGTTGAGAAAATAAAAGGCGGATGGTTCGGATTTGATAAGGCCGTGGCCACGCCGGATATGATGGGCTCCGTCGGAAAGCTCGGCAAGCTACTTGGACCGCGTGGATTGATGCCCAACGCTAAAACGGGAACCGTTACCTTTGATGTGGCGCGGGCCGTTAATGAACTTAAAGCTGGAAAAATCGACTTTAGGGCTGAAAAAGCGGGAATTGTGCACGCACCGATGGGAAAAGTATCTTTCGGAGTTGATAAAATAGTTCAAAATATGGCGGCCTTTTTAGGCACGATCATACGTCTCAAACCGGCTTCCAGTAAAGGGACCTATCTAAAAAGCATTGCAATCTCAACAACAATGGGCCCCGGCGTCAAGATCGATTCGGCTCTAGTCAAAGATTTGCTTAAATAATCTGCCGGCATTAATTAAATCAAAAAGCCATCTGTCCAAGACCGTAGGTTCACAAACACAGATAAGCAACTGTGGATGTGTTTAATCGGCTCTGCTGGCCTACCGAGACAGTTGTATGATTTGCGATTTCTGTATCAATTGTTTTAGGGCTGGAAATTAATTTCCGGCAATCGCAACTCGGCAGCGTCCATTCCTCCGGGTTTTGTCAGATATGGAAAGGAGGTGTCAGGTTACTTGTGAAATTAGAAGAGAAAAAAAGAATTACGCAAGATTTAAATGAACGGTTTTCCAAAGCTGCAGTGGTCATCGTAACCGACTATAAAGGTCTTGATGTCGATGCCATTAATGATTTACGTCGCAAACTCAGAAAAGAAGAAGTCGAATATCAGGTGGTTAAAAATTCGCTTCTTGTTCGAGCATCCGAAGAGACCGATGTTGCCCTGATTAAGGAAACGTTTAAAGGTCCAAGTGCTGTGGCTCTGAGTTATAGCGACCCGATCGCCCCGGCAAAGGTTTTAACAGCATTTGCCAAAGATCATGACGTGTTTGAAATCAAAGTCGGGGTTATGGACGGCAAAATTCTTGATGCAAACAAGATCAAAGCCCTTGCGGCATTACCGTCGCGGGAAGTCCTGTTAGGAACCTTTGTTTCTGTCCTCAACAACGTGCCAACCGGCTTTGTAAGGACGATAGCAGAGATTCCCAGAAGGTTGCTGAATGTGTTGCAGGCCGTAAAAGACCAGAAAGAGGCAGCTTAACCTAATCAACAATTTTAATAAATCATCGAATGATGACTTTGTAAGTGAAACTGGAGGAAGAAAATGGCGAAAGCGAGTATTACCAAAGAAGATGTAATTGAATTTGTATCCAATATGTCCGTACTTGAGCTGAGCGAGCTCGTCAAAGAACTGGAAGAAAAATTTGGCGTGTCTGCAGCCGCACCGGTAGCCATGATGGCGGCCGGCCCTGCTGAAGGTGCCGCCGGGGCGCCGGCCGAGGAACAAACCGAATTTGATGTTATTATAACGGCTTGCGGGGATAGGAAAATCCAGGTCATTAAAGAAGTAAGGTCCATTACCGGACTGGGATTAAAAGATGCGAAAGCGCTGGTTGATGAAGTGCCCAAACCCGTCAAAGAAGGCATTGCTAAAGACGAAGCGGATAAGATTAAATCGCAACTTGAAGATGCCGGCGCTCAGGTGGAAATAAAGTAAATTCACCTAAAAAGGAATCGGTATAGGTTGACAGGGGAGAACTTGATCGGGGCCGACGACGGCCCCTTGCCCCATGCCGGCAAATCTATGCTTCTCTCCTTTAACGCATAATCTGAAACCCAAAACTCAAATAGCAATGGAGATGCCATGTCAAGTCGCCCATTGGCGCCAAAGCGAATTCGGAAAGATTTTGGTAGGATAAAACAAATTGTAGAAATCCCCGATCTTATCGGGATGCAACGTGAATCGTTTCAACGGTTTTTGCAAATGGATATACCACCGGAAAAGCGCGAGGATATCGGATTGCAGACCGTCTTTAAATCCGTTTATCCCATCAAGGATTTTACGGGCAGTGCTTCCCTTGAATTCGTGTCTTATCGATTTGGTGAGGTAAAACACGATATTGAGGAGTGCATTCACCGTGGAATGACCTATGAGATACCCGTCCGCATTACGGTCAGGCTGGTCGTTTATGAAATTGACCCTGATACCGGTGTCTCAAATATTCGCGATATTAAAGAACAGGAAATATACTTTGGTACGATACCTTTAATGACTGAAAAAGGGACCTTTATTATCAATGGGACCGAGCGCGTTGTGGTCAGTCAGCTCCATCGATCATCGGGAGTGTTTTTCGACCATGACAAGGGGAAATCCCATTCAAGCGGGAAAATTATTTATAGCTCCAGAATTATTCCTGTGCGTGGATCCTGGATTGATATGGAGGTTGACCCCAAAGATATTGTCTATATTCGCATCGATCGCCGCCGTAAGTTTCCGGTCACTCTGCTGTTTAAAGCGCTGGGTTATACGACCGAAGATCTCCTGAGCTACTTTTATCAAACGGAAAAAATCGTCATTAAAGCCAAACGCTACTTTAAGGAATTCAATGAAGAGTTTCTAAAGGGCAAACGCGCCAGCAAAGACATCCGTGATTCTAAAAGCGGGGATGTAATCGTAAAAAAGGGTCGTGTGTTTACCCTAAAAGCCATCAAACGACTCAAATCCATGCGTACGAAGTTAATTCCCATAAACCCGGAAGAAATTATTGAGCGCGCTGCAGCCAGTACAATCCTCGATCCCAACAACGGGCAACCCATTGTTAAGGTAAGTGAGCTCATAGATGAGGAAACGCTAACCAAACTCGGCGAAGGCGGTATCACAGAATTTGAATTACTTTATGTCGATGCGGCCTCCAACAGCGATTCAATCCGCAAAACGCTTTTGCTGGACAAGGTCGAAACCAAGGAAAACGCGCTGATCGAGATTTATCGTCGGCTCAGGCCGGGAAACCCGGCAACGCCGCAAGTGGCTCAAGATTTTGTTGATAACCTGTTTTTTAGGTCCATCTATTATGATCTTTCCGGTGTGGGTCGCCTAAAAATCAATCAACGTTTAGGCATTAGCAGCGCTGTAAATCTGAACATCCTGCGAAAAGAAGACATCTTGTTTACGGCAAAAGCGTTAATTGAACTTCGAGATACCCAGGGGATTGTGGATGATATTGACCATTTGGGCAACCGACGGGTTCGTGCGGTTGGTGAACTTTTAGAAAATCAGTATCGCATCGGGCTTGTGCGCATGGAGCGCGCGATTAAAGAACGGATGAGCCTTCAGGAGGTCGATGCCCTCATGCCCCACGACCTGGTGAATCCCAAGCCTGTTTCGGCAGTTGTCAAAGAGTTTTTTGGCACGAGTCAATTATCCCAATTTATGGATCAGACCAATCCGCTTTCAGAGACGACCCATAAAAGGCGACTCAGTGCATTGGGACCAGGCGGCCTCACCCGGGAACGGGCAGGCTTCGAGGTCCGGGACGTCCATCCGTCGCATTACGGGCGCATTTGCCCCATTGAGACTCCCGAAGGGCCCAACATCGGTTTGATTGTGTCCTTGAGCACCTATGCCCGGGTCAACGCATATGGTTTTATTGAAACCCCTTACCGGGTGGTGGAAAATGCCAAAGTCACCGATGAGGTCAAATTCCTCGATGCTTTTGAAGAAAAGGATCATCCCATCGCCCAGGCCAACGCCCCCATTGACAAAAAAAGAGCCTATGTTAATCCGCTGGTGACCTCGCGAGTTTCAGGTGAGTTTATGATGGTCGATAAGAAAAACATCGATCTGATGGATATTTCACCGAATCAGCTGGTAAGCGTTTCGGCCTCTCTGATTCCCTTTTTGGAAAACGACGATGCTAACCGTGCACTGATGGGCTCCAACATGCAACGCCAGGCGGTGCCTTTGCTCATCAACGAGGCACCTTTGGTGGGTACCGGTATAGAAGGAGTGGTGGCTAGGGATTCAGGAGTAGCTGTGGTTGCCCAGCGGGATGCTGTGGTTGTCGACGTTGATGCTGCTCGTATCGTATTGAAGCACCATCCGACAGGCGAATCTTCAGAGAAGGATGTCACCATCTTTAATCTTTCCAAATTCATCCGCTCCAATCAAAACACCTGCTTTAACCACCGACCCATTGTTCGCAAAGGCGAGTTCGTTAAAGCCGGGGAGATTATTGCCGATGGCCCGGCAACTGATCAGGGTGAGCTGGCCTTGGGGAAAAATGTCACGGTGGCCTTTATGCCTTGGGGGGGTTATAATTTTGAAGATTCCATACTGGTGAGCGAACGACTGGTACGCGATGGTATTTACACCTCGGTACATATAGAAGAATTTGAAGTGGTGGCCCGAGATACCAAATTGGGAAAAGAAGAAATTACCCGCGATATTCCCAATGTGGGGGAAGAAGCCTTAAGAAATTTAGATAACAGTGGAATTATTCGGTTAGGCGCCGAAGTGCAGCAGGCTGATATACTGGTTGGCAAAATTACCCCAAAAGGAGAGACTCAGCTTTCACCTGAGGAAAAGCTGCTGCGGGCCATCTTCGGGGAAAAAGCCGGTGACGTTAAAGATAGCTCACTGCGAGTTCCTCCAGGGGTTCAGGGGATCGTTATCGATGCAAAAGTATTTTCAAGACGTGGCATTGATAAAGATGACCGCACGCGCTTGATTGAAGACGAAGAAATTTCCTCTCTTGAGAAGGATCGGGATGATGAATTGGCTGTCATTGAAGAGGTTGTCCGCGCGCCGCTTGATGATCTGCTGGTCGGTCAAAAGGCCATGGCGGATTTGAAAAAGGGCAAGAAGGTTTACATCGATAACGGCGCTAAAATCGATTCAGATACCCTATCCAAGATACCGCTGGCGCAGCTGGAGGGCCTTGTTCTGAAGGACCCCAAAATAAGCCAGCAAGTTCACGAGATCCTTGAGCGCTATCGGGATCAGCGCGAACTTTGTCGACTGGCTTTCGAACAGCAGATCAATCGTTACGAAAAGGGCGATGATCTACCGCCCGGTGTTATTAAAATGGTTAAAGTTTATGTGGCGATGAAGCGCAAATTGTCGGTCGGTGACAAAATGGCAGGCCGCCATGGCAATAAGGGCGTTGTATCCCGGATTTTGCCTGTTGAGGATTTGCCCTATTTCGAAGATGGCACAACGGTGGACATGGTATTGAATCCGCTGGGCGTGCCTTCACGTATGAATGTCGGACAAATATTAGAAATTCATCTGGGACGCGCTGCCAAAGGGCTCGGCGAGCAATTGACTCAACTGATTCAGGCTGAAAAATATAAGGCGGTGCGGGAAAAAATGAAGACAATTTTTACAACCACGTCCCATCGAAAAATGATCAGCGATCTGGACGGTAAACAGCTCGCCGATTTTGCTGACTTCTATAAAGATGGCGTTCATATGGCCACACCGGTTTTTGATGGTGCTAAAGAAGATGAAATAAAAACTTTGCTGGAAGAAGCCGGCTTGGAGCAATCCGGGCAGACCACCCTTTACGATGGCCGTGGCGGTGAGCGCTTTGATGATAAGGTTACCGTGGGGACGATGTACGTTATGAAGCTGCATCATCTGGTGGACGACAAGATTCATGCCCGTTCAATTGGTCCCTATTCACTGGTGACCCAGCAGCCCCTGGGCGGAAAGGCCCAATTCGGGGGACAGCGCCTGGGTGAAATGGAAGTCTGGGCCATGGAAGCTTACGGAGCAGCCTATGCGCTACAGGAGTTCCTTACCGTCAAATCCGATGATATGGCCGGCCGCACCCGTATGTATGAAAAGATTGTCAAAGGTCAAAACGTATTGGAGCCCGGTATCCCCGAATCCTTTAGGGTCATGACCAAAGAACTGCAAGCCCTTGGGCTGGATATTACTCTTTTGGAGGAAAACGAGAAATAAACAATTTAAGAATTATGAGCTGAATGGATTAATTCCACGATTCCGTGATTCCTTAATTCTAAAATCCCATAAATAGGAATTCGCTATGGAAACTCTTTATGATTTTTTCGCTAAACCCACGGATCCAAGAAAGTATTTTGGGATCCGAATTGCGTTAGCTTCGCCGGAACAAATTCGAAAATGGTCGCATGGCGAGATCAAAAAACCGGAGACCATCAACTATCGCACTTTTAAGCCCGAGCGTGACGGGCTGTTTTGTGCCAAAATTTTCGGCCCCACCAAAGACTATGAATGCAATTGCGGTAAATACAAGCGTATGAAGCATCGGGGTGTAATTTGCGAAAAATGCGGTGTTGAAGTCATTCAGTCCAAAGTGCGCCGCGAGCGAATGGCTCATATTGAGCTGGCCACACCGGTTTCGCATATCTGGTTTCTAAAAAGTCTGCCCAGCAAGATCGGCAACCTGCTCGATTTGACGCTGAAAAATATGGAAAAAGTGTTGTATTTTGACAACTACATTGTGCTCGATCCTAAGGATACACCCCTGACTAAAGGTCAGCTGCTGTCAGACGAAAAATATATGGAGGCCGTGGAGGAGTACGGCTCGAAATTCGAAGCTGGAATCGGTGCCGAGGCGGTTCGGGCCCTGCTGCAAAGCATCAACCTGGAGGAATTATACAATGAGCTGAAAGCAGACATTAAAGCCACCGGATCGGTTGCCAAGCGCCAGAAGCTGTCCAAGCGGCTGAAGATCGTCGATGCCTTTCGAAAATCAGGGATTAATCCGATCTGGATGATTATGGATGTGATTCCGGTCCTCCCTCCCGATTTACGCCCCCTGGTACCTTTGGAAGGCGGCCGCTTTGCCACATCAGACCTCAATGACCTGTATCGACGGGTGATTAATCGTAACAATCGCTTGAAACGCCTTATTGACCTCAAAGCGCCGGAAATTATCGTGCGCAATGAAAAACGGATGCTGCAAGAATCCGTTGATGTTCTTTTCGACAACGGTCGTCATGGCCGGGTGATTACCGGAACGAATAAACGGCCATTAAAATCGCTGAGTGACACTTTGAAGGGCAAACAGGGCCGCTTTCGCCAGAATCTGCTCGGCAAGCGGGTGGATTATTCCGGTCGTACCGTTATTACCGTCGGACCGGATTTAAGGCTTCACCAATGCGGTTTACCCAAAAAGATGGCTCTGGAGCTTTTTAAACCGTTTGTCTATTTTCGACTGGAACAAAAGGGCCTCGTATCTACCGTAAAAAGCGCCAAAAAAATGGTGGAGCGGGAAACTCCAGAGGTTTGGGACACGCTGGATGAGGTCGTAAAAGAATATCCGGTTTTACTAAACCGGGCACCCACACTCCATCGGCTCGGTATACAGGCATTTGAACCGATTTTGATCGAAGGCAAGGCCATTCAGTTGCATCCCCTGGTATGTACCGCATTCAATGCGGACTTTGACGGTGACCAGATGGCGGTGCATATCCCGCTTTCGGTCGAGTCACAGATCGAAGCGCGTATATTGATGCTATCCAGTAATAATATTTTATCGCCAGCAAACGGGAGTCCGATTATTGTGCCGAGTCAGGATATTGTGCTGGGCACCTATTATATGACCCGCGAGGTTGCCGGACCCAAAGGCGAAGCAAAGATTTTTGCGAACGTCGAAGAAGTTCGAACCGCCTATGATGCCAATGAAATTAATCTGCATGCGAATATCATCGTGCGTATGCAAGGTAAACGCTATGAGTCAACCGTCGGCAGAGTCCTTCTGTGGGAGATTATCCCCCAGGTGGATATTTTAGAACTGCGCCACATCCAGATAGATACAGAAGAAGAAGCCAAGGAGGTTTTTGATCAGATCAATGACGGCAAGCCGTTTGCAAAATGTGTCAAAAAGTATTCCCAGGCCCCCGATAAGGATAATCAGGGGCTTATCGGAGAACTCAGCTTCAACGAGTTTAGAAGTGTATTTGGCTGTAACGAAGCTGACATTGAGGAATTGTTCTCTCTGAAGCCGGGGGATACAAGCAGTATTATCTTTGCGGACAATGCCTACCATCTATTTGAAATCCTGACAAAAGAACCCGCAATACCATTTGATATCGCCAATGCAGTGGCGGATAAAAAGATGTTACGACAACTTGTGGACTACGTCTACCGGCATCTGGGGCCCAAAGCCACCGTTATTCTTTCGGATCGCCTGAAAGATATTGGTTACAAATATTCAACACAGGGCGGGTTGTCCATCGCCATCGATGATATGATAATCCCGGCTACCAAGTGGGATATCTTAAAAAAAGCAGAAACCCAGGTGTCGGAAATCGGTCGGCAGTATACCGAAGGTCTTATCACCCAGGGGGAGAAATATAACAAGGTCGTCGATATCTGGGCCAAGGCCACCGACGATGTGGCCGACGAGATGATGGAGGCCATGAAATTGGGGCCTGTAGTGAACAAAGACGGCAAACGGCTTAAAGGTAAGGGAAAAAAGCCGGTTTACTCAGAAAGTTTCAATCCCATCTACATGATGGCAGACTCCGGGGCCCGGGGGAGCAAGGACCAGATGCGTCAGCTCGCAGGAATGCGGGGACTGATGGCCAAACCGTCCGGAGAAATTATCGAAACCCCCATTAGCGCTAATTTCCGGGAAGGGCTTTCCGTGCTTCAATACTTCATTTCGACTCACGGCGCCCGCAAAGGGTTGGCGGACACCGCTTTGAAAACGGCTAATTCCGGATATCTGACCCGCCGGCTTGCCGATGTGGCTCAGGATTGCGTGGTCACCGAAATCGACTGTGGCACCACATTGGGCGTAGAGGTGGAACCGTTAATGGAAGGCGGGGAAATCATCCAGCGGCTGGGTGAACGTATTTTGGGTCGAACGCTGTTAGAGGAGATTCATGATCCGTATTCAGACGACGTCGTCGCCAAGGCCGGCGATGACATCGACGAGGCTGCCGTCCAAAAAATCGAAGAAACCGGTATCACAAATTTAAAGATCCGGTCGGTCTTAACCTGTAAAGCCAAAAGTGGGGTGTGTGCCAAATGTTATGGACGCGATCTTTCGCATGGCCACCTCGTGGAAATCGGTCAAGCAGTCGGAATCCTGGCCGCCCAGTCCATTGGCGAACCGGGTACCCAGTTGACCATGCGGACATTTCATATTGGTGGTACAGCCAGTCGCCGGGTGGAGCAGGCCGATATTCGTGCCAGAACCGATGGAACCATTAAATACGCTGACCTCAACGTGGCTAAAAATTCTGAAGGCCAGCTGGTGGTGATGAACCGCCGTGGCGGGAAGTTTACGATTATCAGCAAAACCGGCCGCGAATTGGAAACATTTCCGGTCATTTACGGCGCCCACCTTAAGATTAAAAACAGTGCTAAGGTCAAAGCCGGCGATCTGCTGGCTACCTGGGATCCGTTCACCACCCCGATCATTTCCGAGGTCGCTGGAACGGTTAAATTCGGTGATATTATTGTGGGACAGACCATGCAAGAAAAGGTGGACCCGGTAACCGGAAAATCGAGTCATACGATCATTGAATCCAGAAACGCTGATGAGCGGCCGCGAATTTCTATTAAGGACAAAGATGGCAAAACCGCCAAGCTGGCCGGATCATCGGCCATGGCCCGCTATATTTTGCCGGTCAATGCGATTTTGCTTGTTGAGGAAACCGATCAGGTGAAGGCCGGTGATGTGGTTTCCAAACTGCCGAGAGCCACCACCAAGACCAAAGATATTACCGGTGGTTTACCGAGAGTAGCCGAGCTTTTTGAAGTCCGCAAGCCCAAAGAGGTGGCGGTTTTGAGTGAAATTGACGGTTATGTTTCGATTTCAAAAAGTACTAAAAAAGGTAAACAGAAAGTAACGATCACCCCGGTCGATGTGGGTGAAAAGAAAGACTATCTGATCCCCAGGGGCAAGCATATTAATGTTTACGAGGGTGACTATATCCGTGCCGGTGAGGCGCTGATTGGTGGAGCGGCTATTCCTCAGGACATCTTGAGTATTAAAGGTGAAGTCGCATTGGCCCGTTATCTGGTTGATGAAGTTCAGGAAGTCTATCGCTTACAGGGTGTTCGCATAAATGATAAACATATTGAGGTGATTGTGAGACAGATGATGCGGCGGGTAAAGGTGATCGAAATCGGTGATAGTGATTTTATCACCGAAGAGCAAGTTGATCGCATGAAATTTGAAGAAGCCAATAAGGCCGTGATTGAAAAAGGCGGCGAACCGGCAACTGCCGAACCGCTGATCCTCGGAATCACCAAAGCGTCCTTGAGTACGGATAGCTTTATTTCAGCAGCTTCTTTCCAGGAGACAACCAAGGTTCTCACGGATGCCAGTGTATCCGGGGCAGTCGATACCCTGAACGGACTTAAAGAAAACGTGATCATGGGTCGCCTCATTCCCGCTGGAACAGGCCTTACGCCTTACGGGGCCGTCTCTGTAGAAATGGAAAAGCAAATTAAATAATTTTGTGTCAATCGATGGAAATTGAAGGGATTTTGTCGAAAATATTAAACAAAATACTTGACATTCGACCACTTCCTGTATAAATACGAACATTTTACCAAGTCTGGAATCTTATAAGAAAAAGAAGAGGATAGCAACGCGATTATGCCAACGATCAACCAGTTAGTTCGCAAAGGCAGGAAAAGTGCCAAAAGGAAAGTTACGACGCCGGCGCTCAAGGGTGCGCCGCAAAAACGAGGAGTGTGCACACGGGTTTATACGTCAACTCCCAAAAAGCCAAATTCGGCTCTGCGTAAGGTTGCGCGTGTGCGCTTGACGACAGGTGTTGAGGTCACGGCGTATATTCCCGGTATCGGCCATAATCTCCAAGAGCATTCGGTCGTGCTGGTTAGAGGGGGTCGTGTCAAGGACCTGCCCGGGGTTCGTTATCACATTGTGAGGGGCACACTGGATACCCTTGGGGTTGAAGACCGCAAACAAAGCCGATCCAAATATGGGACTAAAAAACCAAAGTGATGATCGTTATTGGTTAATAGTTAATCGTTATTCGTTTAATAAGGAAAATATCATTATTACTCCAATAACAAATAACCAATAACTTATAACGATTTGCAGGAGAATCTATGCCAAGAAGAAGAGAGGTGCCGGAGCGCATTATTGCCCCGGATTCCAAATATGGCAGTCCACTCGTAGCCAAATTCTTACATTGTATTATGCGAGACGGTAAAAAGAGCAAGGCTGAATCAATACTGTATGAAGCGCTTGATATCATCGGGGAAAAAGCGAACGAACCTCCGTTAAAACAATTTGAACAGGCTGTGGATAATGTAAGACCCTTGATTGAAGTGAAGTCACGGCGCGTGGGAGGTTCGACGTATCAGGTTCCAACCGAAATACGACCATCCCGCAGAACCGCCCTGGGCATTCGATGGATTATTACCTATGCTCGCCAGCGGCCTGAAAAAGGCATGGCCAATAAGCTTGCTTCCGAGTTACTGGATGCAGCCAAACGCAGAGGCGCTTCCGTAAAGAAAAAGGAAGACACCCATAAAATGGCCGAGGCCAACAAAGCCTTTGCCCATTTTCGCTGGTAGGCCATGGGATTGACAACTGTCAAATGAAAATTGAAGATTGAACTTCGGGTCGGAACTCCATCGTAACTTGCCAATATTCAATCGTAAATAGTCAATTCAAATGGGAGGATGAGACGATGTCGAAGGAGAAGTTTAAGCGAACCAAGCCGCATGTAAACGTAGGCACGATTGGTCACATAGATCATGGCAAGACGACGTTGACCGCGGCGATCACCAAGCATTTGGGCATGAAAGGCTTGGCGGAATTTGTTCCGTTTGATC
>PVMS01162289.1_pt1 | contig 14463 bp, 11 predicted proteins | sample 1853461 | NCBI WGS metagenome assembly PVMS01 (sample SAMN08582032, study PRJNA380276) | Marine sediment metagenome, whole genome shotgun sequencing project. | isolation source: ocean sediment barecode stripped | collected 2017 | reverse complement strand
ACCGGACTCGCCTTCACGGCTCGCATAAGTACCAAACGTGTAGATCTCGGCGGTCGCCGTAGAATTCCAAAACGAAATGAGTGCTGCCGGGCTATGAATATTCTCGATACGGCGGTAAGCCACTATCGCAGTACTTTTTGCATTTTGATGCTGATTATTGTTGCGGGCCTCTTCGCCCGCGGCAATACCGCCATTGAAGCAATGCCACAGGTGGCAGTGCCCTTTGTGAAAGTCCAGGTCTACCTTGAGGGAATCTCGCCGGAGGATGGAGCGCGCCTGCTGGTGCGTCCCATCGAGAGTGAGCTGCGTTCCTTGGAGGGCGTTAGGGAGATCCGCGCCACCTCGCGGGAGTCGATGGCGTATCTGGTGGTAGAGTTTGAAGCCGACGAAGATATCGACCAGGCCGTCGCCGATGTACGTGAGGCGGTGGACCGGGCCAAGGCAGAGCTACCGAGTGATGCCGAGGAGCCCACCGTAAACGAGATATCGTCAGATGGTGCGCCCTCTATCGTTGTCGGTTTGACCGGTGAGGGGGTGCAGGAGCGGGTGTTGTTTCAAATTGCACAAGCACTAAAGCACAAAATTGAAGGTTTCTCGTCGGTGCTCAGTGCCAACATGGCCGGCCATCGCGAAGAGGTAGTAGAGGCGTTGATAGACCCGGCTCGCCTCGAGCACTACAACATCACCAGCGACCTGCTGATCAGTGCAGTGTTGGGTAACAACCTGCTGGTGCCTGCTGGTGAACTCGACAGCAATAGAGGACGTTTTTCCATCAAGGTACCGGGGTTGATTGAGACCCGCGAAGATATCGATCAACTGCCGGTCAAATCCTCGGCCGATGGTGTGGTAACGCTTGGCGAGGTGACTGATATTCGCCGTACCTTCAAGGACTCGAACCTTGTTGCGAGTATTAATGGCAAGCGCGGCATTGCTATCTCGGTGCAGAAACGTACCGGTGCCAATCTGATTGCGGTTTCCGAGGCAGTGCGAGCACTGGTGGAGCGTGAAAAGAAGATGATGCCCCAGGAAATAGAGGTTACCTATATATTTGATCAGTCCGGTTTCTCCCGTGGACTGGTCAGGGAAATGGAGGGTAATATCGTCACCGCCATGGTACTGGTGATGGTGATCGTGGTAGCCGCGCTGGGGTTACGTTCTGGTGCACTGGTGGGCCTGGGAATTCCCTTTTCACTGCTGTTTGCCCTGATTATTACCTACTCGCTCGGCTTTTCCTTCAACATGATGGTGATGTTCGGCATGCTGCTGGCACTGGGAATGCTGATTGATGGCAGTATCGTAATTACAGAATTTGCCGACCGCAAAATGGCCGAGGGGATGAGTAGTCGTGCGGCGTATCAGGTCGCAGTCAAGCGAATGCTCTGGCCGGTTATGGCATCCACCGCTACCACCCTGGCAGCATTTCTGCCGCTCATCTTCTGGCCCGGTGTTATGGGAGAGTTTATGCGCTTTCTGCCGGTGACGGTGTTTGCTGTACTGACGGGGTCGCTGCTCTATGCGTTGTTTTTTGCCCCGGTCGTGGGTTCGCTGATGGGAAAACCCGCGATGGAGCCCGAGGTGCAGGGCTATCTGAGGCGCCTGGAGACAGATTCGCCCCTGGAGTTGGGCGGCGTCACCGGCGCCTATGCGCGCCTGCTCGCGACACTGCTGCGCCGACCGGTAGTGGTGTTGCTGGTTGCCCTGCTTACTCTGGTGGGGATTTTTATGCTCTACGGCCGATTCAATGCGGGGGTGGAGTTTTTTACGGAAACCGAAAATCAGTATGGCATGGTGGCGGTGCGTGCCCAGGGCAATCTCTCAGCCCGGGAGACCCGCGATATCGTCCGTCGGGTGGAGCAGCGTGTGTTGGCTACCCCGGGGGTGGTAATGACCTACGCCGATAGCGGAGCCGCGGCCGAGGGTGGAGGGGGATCCGTCAAGGATCGGATCGGCAATTTGCTGGTGGAGTTGATTGATCCGGCCCAGTTGGGTTACTCCAGCCATAAAGTGTTTGAAGATATTCGGGCCAATACTGCGGATTTGCCGGGGATTAAGATTACCGCCGGAACATTGGGGGGCGGCCCCCCGGTTGGCGCAGCGCTACAGATACAATTGGAGTCCACAAATACGAGAAAGCTGCTGGCGGCGACCCGTTACCTGCGCGATCATTTGAATCGTGATGTTGAAGGCCTGCGCGATATAACCGACTCTTCGCCCCTGCCGGGTATCGAGTGGGAGATGAAGGTGGATCGCGCGCTGGCTGCGCAGATGGGCGCCAGCGTTGTCGAAGTAGGGCGCGCGGTTCAGCTGGTGACCGGTGGTGTGAAAATCGGCGAGTACCGCCCCGATGATGCCGATGACGAAGTGGATATTCGCCTGCGCTACCCATCGGGCGAGCGAGGCCTCAAGGCCCTGGACTATCTGCGCATTAATACGGTCGATGGCCCGCTGCCGATTAGCAGTTTTGTCACCAGGGAGGCCAGGCCCAGGGTTGATAAGATTGAGCGTATCGATAGCGTGCAGGTAATGATACTTAAAGCCGATGTGGAAGAGGGTGTGCTGGCCTATGACAAGGTCAAGGAGCTACGAGCCTGGCTGGCAGAGAACCCGCTGGATCCCGAAGTCAAGCTTGTGTTTCGCGGGGCTAACGAGGAGCAGAAAGAGTCCTTTGCGTTTCTCGGGGTGGCCTTCTCGCTGGCGCTGTTCCTGATGTTTGTCCTGTTGGTAACCCAGTTCAACAGCTTCTATCAGGCTATATTGGTTCTCTCGGCAGTGATTATGTCCACGGCCGGTGTACTCCTGGGGTTATTGATCACACAGGCCACTTTCAGCACCGCCCTGACAGGCGTTGGCCTTGTTGCCCTGGCGGGAATAGTGGTTAACAACAATATTATATTGATTGACACCTATAACTATACACGTAGAACTCACCAGGGCCTGAGCCCCATCGAGGCGGTGGTGCGGGCTTGTGCCCAGCGCCTGCGGCCGGTTTTTCTGACTACCATCACTACTGTTTTAGGATTGTTGCCTGTCGCCACCAACTTCAGTGTGGATTTGATTGGGCGAAATATCGAAATCGGAGGTGTGATTGCCTCTTTCTGGACGCCCCTGGCCAGTGCCATCGTGTACGGGCTGATTTTTTCGACCGTGCTTACGCTGGTGCTTACGCCGGTAATGCTGGTGTTACCGTATCGGCTCGTTGCGCTGATCAGTCGCTACTATCAGTTTGTCCAGGCAGCGGTAAAGCACGGTAATCGCCCCAGATACGCTTTTGTTAATGTAATTGACCCTGGAGGAAGTAGTGAACGAGCCTGAGTTAGATCGTTGGACTTTGTTTAGAGACGGCCTGGTGTTTCAGGTAAAATTGGCCCTGGACGCCCTCAGGGATTTTGTTTTGAGCCTTGTATCCGTTGCCTGTTTGGTCTTTGATCTATTGAGGGGACAGACAATGGAGAAGAGCTTGTTCTATCGGCTTATGGTGATAGGGCACAAAAGCGATAGCTGGATAAACCTTTTCGGCACTCGAAGTCATGAAGGGCAAATGTCGGAAGAAAATGTTGACCAATTATTTGCAAAGCTTGAGGTTATTATCAAAGATCAACACAATAAGGGCGGAATGACCGCGTCGGCAAAAGCAGCTATTGACCGATACCTCGACAAGATTAACAGTATGAGTGATACCGAGACGCCAGGGAAAATCCCGACGACGACTTAGGCTTTCCCACGGCCCAAGACCGCAAGGGAATCACGGGGATTATGCTTTGCAAATTTTCCAGACGCCGAAGGTCAATAACGGCATGACAAAGATTGCAAAATAGAACCAGGCCACCATGCCATATCCCTGGCCGATGATATTGGTGATACCCCAGGTGGACAGGAGCGCACTTACCATAATCGCCGTCACGGCCGTTACTGCGTGCAGCTTGCGACCCACCGTTTCACCCCTGGTCTCCAAAAAATAATTGTCTATTCGTTCATTGATGCCCTGTAAAATGCCGGCTCCGGTTTCGATGAAGGTGCCGAATAGCATTGCGGTATAGAGCAGCAGGAGGGTATTCATGCCATATTTTTCAATCATCCAATAAACTGGCAACTCCTGGCTTACCACCTCCGGATAGACGGCAAAGAAAGCAACATGAAACAATACGCCCGGTACTAAAGCGATCAGGGCGGCGATAATGCCGGATCCCATCGCCTCCTTTCTGGTGGTAAAAAACCGCGCGGTATAGAGAATCAGCGGCGCGATAGTCAGGTTATACATGGCATATTTAAAGCCGCTGAGCTCCCATCCATCAATCACTTTTGCCTGTGCAAAGGCGTGCTGAATGTCATCGCCGCCCTGCTGAATGACGAGAACAAAAAATGTCAGAAAAACCGCATAGAGAAAGAACGACCAATAGGTGAGGACTCTGGCCACAACGTCGCGGCCGTAGAAGGTTAGCAGGGCGATAACGCTCATCATAATGAGCAGCCCGGTCCAATAGCTGATACCGAAGTTTTCCTGTAGAATTTTTCCCGAAGCTGCCGCTAGCACGGCGAGCACCAGTGGCAACATGGTTAAGGTAATCAGTTCAAAAACCACCCATGCCGGACCGAGCAATACTTTCATCAGGCTGCGATAATCATAGCTGCGATACAGGCGGGACAGCTCAAACGTCAGTGCCAGTACCGTCGCCATCACCACAAAAGTCACCAGTAGTCCCAGTAGGCCTCCGTAGAGGCCAAACTGAGTGAAATATTCCACTACCTCGCGACCGGTCCCGTAACCGCCCCCCACCATGACCGATTGGAATACGCAGCCTGGTATGACGTAGACCTTAAAAAAGTGACTGCTTAAAAAGTTACCCACCGCGCTCTCCTGTTTCGTTATAGGGCGACTGCCCGGCCCTGGCCCCAGTTTAGCTGGTGGCCAGATTGCAGACTATGTTAATCACCTCATGATTTCCCCCCCTAAAGTTATGGGGGCAGTCCCCTGAGCGCACAATCGACTATTTGTTTACAGTACCCACCAGCAAAAGCGCCAGTCGAAATGTTGCCTATTGTGATGCAGAATATTTTTGCATAACGAGGCTGGCGATTGCGGTGTCCTGAACGCCCATGCCGGTTAGATCGCACAGGGTGATGTCATTGGACGAGCGAGTAAACGTCTGTTGGCCAGAGACAAACTGGCCCAGCTCCACAATCTTCTCATCGGGAATCGCAAGGCCTTTGGAGGATCTATGTTGAAGTTCTCCCATGGTCAGGCACTGTGCTGCGCTGTCGCAGCACAGCACAGTGGCTTTGCCAAGACAACCAGCGGCGAGTTCCTGTTTGCCGGTCAAATCGGCTCCCATTGCGGTGATGTGCATGCCGGCATGCAACCATTCTGGTTTTACGATTGGATCGCGGGCCGGTGTGGTTGTTACCAGAATCTGACTTGAGCTAACCACCTCTTCTGCAGTCTCGCAGACGACGACCTCAACCCCCAGATTTTCACTCATTTCAGCCGCATAAGCTTCAGACTGATCTGCCCGTCGGCTGAATACGGTCACTCGCTGGAAGTCTCTAACAAGTCTCAGACATTCAAGCTGGAAGCGACTCTGTTCGCCCGCGCCGATAATCCCGACGCTCTCCACCGTCTCCGGCGCAAGATATTTGGCGGCAACTGCGCCTGCCATACCCGTGCGAAGATTGGTCAGGTAGCCGTTTTCAAGTAAAACAGCCTCGCAGAAGCCCGTTTCTGTACTCAGTACAACCATGGTTGCGCTGGAACTGTGTAATCCCCTGGCGGGATTGTTGAAAAAACCGGAGCCAAGCTTAACGGTCAAGGTGTCCAGCCCTTCAACATAGGCGCTCTTTATATCGACATCGCCGTTATTGCCTGGTATGGATATGTGCATGATGGGTGGCATGTCCACCTTGCCTTGCGCCACCCACCCAAACGATTTTTCGATGATCGCCAGCGATTCGGTGTCGATGCCCACAAGCGCTCTGAGCTGTGCTTCTTCCAATACTAAAACCATGACGGCCCCTGTTTTGAATTCGGATAGTTATGAGCGATTGTCTGTAACTGCTTTTGGAATATTTTTCAGACGACAATCTTCAGCTGACGATCTCGAGAAATCTGTCCGGGTCAATATTGTCCCCCGAGCAGATGGTGACAATATTGTCTCCAAAGTCACGCGAGCGATCATCCAGTAGCAGCCCAATACCACTGGCACCGCTTCCTTCAAGCACGAGGTGATCGTTGCGGTAGGCATAGGTCATGGCATCCATGATCTGCTCTTCGCTAATGAGCATAAAGTCATCTACGTAGTCTCGACACATATTGAAGGAGTAGCGATTTTCAAGCCCTATACCGCCTTGAAGCGCATCTGCAACGGTGGAGACCTCTTCTACATTCACGGGCCTGCCGGCCTTAATGCTGTGGTACATGGCGGCGCCATTCTCCATGGTGACGCCGATAACTTTGACATCCGGCTTCAGCGTTTTCACGGCAAAGGCGATGCCGGCAATCAGGCCTCCACCGCTCACAGGTACCACAATCGTATCCATGTCAGGGTTGTCTTCGATAATCTCGATACCGATAGTTGCCTGACCAGCGATGACATCCATGTCGTCGAAAGGGTCGATATAGGTCATACCTTTTGTGGTTTCAATATCATGGGCCATCGATATCGCCGCATCCTGGTCCTTGCCACCCACATGCACGTTGGCGCCCAGGCTCTTGATGGCTTCAACTTTTGATAGCGGTACCAGCTCCGAGAGATAAATTTCGGCGGATATACCAAGCTCCCTGGCAACATAGGCGATTCCCCTGCCATGGTTGCCGGATGATGCGGTCACCACGCCCCTGGATCTCACCTCTTCCGGGAGCGATAAAATCGCGTTTGAAGCGCCACGCAGTTTAAATGCACCGGTCGCCTGCATGGTTTCCATTTTAAGGGACACGCGACGCCCCAGGCTCCGCGTTAGCGCCAGAGAGGGCTTCAGAGGGGTACGTGTCGCGATAGACCCAATTCTCTTTTGCGTTGCCAGTACCTGGGCGATAGTCAGATTCATGTCTTACCTCTTCAATACGTGTAATTTTGACATTTGCAATGCCATAGATAGATGAGATGGCCGGGCTAAGAAGGTTAAAAAAGCAGTAAGGGGCATAGGCAAAAGCCGAAATACCCAGTATGTTGTTGATGAAGGCACCACAGGTATTCCACGGAACAAGCGGTGAGGTGACAGTGCCTGCGTCCTCGAGCACTCGCGAAAGATTCTCTGGTGCGAGTTTTCTCTTCTTGAATTCGAGCTGATACATTCGCGCCGGAAACACGATGGAGATATATTGATCAGCCGCGATAATATTCACCCCGATACAGGTGAGTACAGCGGTGACAATCAGGCTGCCTGAGCTTTTGGCCGCAGTCGTCAGTCCGCAGATCAATCGACGCAAGAGGCCCGCGCAATCCATGATTGCGCCAAACATCAAAGCGGAGACAATCAGCCATACGGTACTCAATATACTCGACATGCCGCCGACTGAAAGAAGTCCGTTTAGTTCGCTATCGGCGGTCGAGGCGCTATAGCCATTAAAGAGCGCTGTCCAAATTCCTTTTACAATCACGCCAGTATCACCCAGATTCTCCGTGACCATAAATGTAAGCAGTAGTTCTCGCTGAAAGATCAAGGCCAGAACAATACCGGCGAGTGTGCTCAGCATCATCGCAGGCAGTGCGGGGAACTTGCGTATTGCCAGGAATACCACTACCAGGATGGGCGATAGAAGGTGAGGGCCTACCTTAAACATGTCCTCGAGTATCAACAGCTTTTGCGTGACTTCCGTGCTTGACGGGTCGACGTCGATACCAATACCCAGCAGGGCGTAAAGCACCAGCGCTATGCTGATGGAAGGAATTGTTGTCCATGTCATGTGACGGATGTGGGTAAATAAGTCAGTGCCCGCAACCGCAGGGGCCAGGTTCGTTGTGTCGGATAGTGGGGACATCTTGTCGCCAAAATAGGCCCCTGAAATGATAGCCCCCGCGGTGATTTCCTGTGAGATGCCCAGGCTGGTGGCAACGCCAAATAGTCCAAGGCCAATAGTGCCGATAACAGACCAGCTGCTGCCAATACTGAGTGACGCCAGTGCGCAGACGATACAGGTGGTGATGTAAAACGCCCCTGGGTCTATCAATTTTAGCCCGTAGTAAATCATCGCCGGTACCGTGCCGGCGACTACCCAGGCACCGATTAAAGCCCCCACCATGAGCAGGATCAGTATCGCGTTAACGGTTGATGAGACACCTGCTGCTATCGCCGCCTCGAGCTCCTTCCATCGCCATCCGTTTTTGACCGCCACCAACATGGCGATACCACTGGCGATGAACAGGGAAATCTGATTCGCGCCGGATGAAGAGTCTGCCCCAAAAAAATACACAGAGATAGACAGCAGCGAGAGCAGGGTGACTACAGGCACCAGTGCATCGAGCAGGCTGGGGGCCTTGTGGGGGAGTGTTTCAGCTGATATGGGCAAGGGCCTGTTCCAAATCAGCAATCAGATCTTCGACATCTTCAATACCGGTTGAATAGCGCACCAGACCTTCCGGGATGCCAGCGGCCGCTCGCTCTTCAGCGCTGCACTCAACATGACTGGTGACCACGGGAGGGCCTACAACGGTCTCAACACAACCCAGGTTTGCAGCCATGTGTGCGTACTTCAACCGGGGCAGGAATATTTTGATGGCATCCAGGCCGCCTTTAACGCTGAAGCTCAACATACCGCCAAAACCACGCATCTGCTTTCGAGCAATATCGTGGTGTAGGTGCGTGTCCAGCCCCGGATAGTTAACCTGCTCCACCACGGCCTGCTGTTGCAACCAGCGGGCAATCGTCATGGCACTTTGATTCTGGTGCTTAACCCGCAGACTCAAGGTCTTCATGCCTCGCAACAGACTGTAAGCATCCATAGGTGCCAGAGTGGCACCGTTGATTTCGCGGAAGTGGTACAGCTTTTTGACCAGCTCTTTGCTGCCGCAGGCAACACCGCCCAGAGCGTCGGCGTGGCCTCCGAGAAACTTGGACGCACTGTGAATAACAATATCGGCCCCGAGTGCCAGAGGATTAGTGTTAATGGGGGGTTGCGAAGGTGTTGTCCACGACCACCAGCGCACCCACCGCCCTGGCTGAGTAGGACAAACGCTCGATATCCACGATCTTAACGGTGGGGTTGGTTGGCGTTTCCAAATAGAGGATTTTACAACCCCTGGCAACTTCAGCCTCAATTTCTTCATGGTCTGTGGTGTTGCACAGGGTCACCTCGATTCCCATGGGGGGCAAAAATTCGGTGAACAGTTTGTTGGTGCCGCCGTAGCTGTCTTTAATCGATACAACCCGGTCACCGGGGCGCAGAAATGTGCCGAAGGTATTGCTGATGGCCGCCATGCCGCAGGTGAAACTGGTTGCCGCTTCCGCTCCTTCCAATTCTTTCACCTTGTCTTCGAACGCGCGCACGGTAGGGTTAGTGTTGCGGGAGTATATATGCCCCTCTTCCTTCTCCAGCGCAACGGCGTGCCAGGTATCGATATCCTTGTACCCAAAAGATACACTGTGGACGACCGGCACCTGCGTGGAGCGCTCATAGAGCGCGTGTTCGGTCTCTCCTCCCCAGATACTGAGAGTTGCCTTATTGACTTGCTTTGTTTGTGACATTTTCAAACTGCCTCGATAACACTGTACGAAATTGCGTAAAGGGAAAGGCGTTCATCAATGATATTTCTGACCGATTGACTCGCTGTCCCATGACCGCTCAAAGAGATGATGGTGTCGATGTTGCCCTGAGCGTTGAGAGCGACCGTAACAGTGTGTGCGGTGTCACCGTTTTTGATGTCGTCCAGCTCCCTTTCTATTAGATGACTTATCGCCTCGCATCGCAGTTTTGGGCGGTAGACTTTTCCCACGGCCGTTAGGGGAAGGTTAGGAATAATATAGACTGCAGTCGGTTTGGCTGGTTTTTCCGGCACCTTGCTAGCTATATATTGGCAAATCTCTTTTGGGGAAGCCTGTGTGCCCGTAACCGTGGTTATAAATACTACCGGGACTTCGCCAGCCCTTGCATCGGGTTGGCCGACGGCTACGCTGCTGACTACTGCCGGATGACTGTCGGCGACCTCTTCAATGGAAACCGGATCAATATTGTGGCCACTGCGAATGATCACATCTTTGGCGCGCCCCGTAATGAAAATCCATCCATCACTGTCAATATGCCCCACATCGCCGGTATTGAGCCAGCCGTTACCGACAAAAGTATTATCGTCCTGGGAGCCGTTGAGGTAGCCCGAAAATACATTCTTACCTCTTACGGCGAGTATCCCTGTGTCACCCGGTTTGCAGTCCGCTACCCACTGCCCACTGTAATCCAGCTGTATTGCTTTTACTTCAACACCCGGTACGCTCAATCCGACGGAGCCCTCTACGGGCGCTCTTCCCCTGGGGGTTACTGCAATCACGCCGCTGGTTTCGGTCATGCCGTAAATCTGGTAAATCGGCAAGCCCGTTTGCCGTTTAAATCGGGTAGCCAGGCCAGCGCTTAACTGCGCGCCACCGCTCAGCGCAAACTCCACCCGGGAGATATCTGCATCGCGCAGCGGAACGCGCGCGAGATCGGATAGAGATGTTGGCACTCCCCCGGCAATGGTGACCCCGTATTTTTGCAGCAGCTTCCAGTGATTTTCCAGAACCAGGGGGTCCCGCAACCCCGCGACTGATGGTATTAGCACTTCCGACCCTGCAGCGAGAGGCGCCAGCGTTAACAAAATAGGGGCTGCCACATGGAATAATGGTAAGCCGTTCACGATTACATCACGGTCACTCAGAGCAAACATGTGAGCTGTGCTAAGGGCAGCCGCGAGTTCGTTGCCATGGGTGTGTGGCACCAGTTTTGGCTTGCCTGTCGTACCACCGGTGTGAAAGAGCGATGCGATATCACTTTCAGCGGGGGAATGATCGAAAGTCCGCCGATTATTGGGATAAAGATCAATGGTTTGGTGGAAAGAAAGGAAAGTATGATCGGACTTGGGAATACCGCCCACGATCAGTACTTTCTCCAGGGATTTCACCCGATCTTTCAGGGTCTCTACTTTTTCCCAGATATTTAATGTGGGATGTGGCCCTAGTGCGACCAGTACCTTGGTCTGGGCTGCGTTACATATTTCAATGATCTGATCAACACCCAGTAAAAAGTTGATAGGATTTGCAATCCCCACAGCCTGTGCACCCCACAGGGTGTAATGGGTCTCCAGCAGATTCGGCAATAAAAACGAAACAACGTCTTTTGGCCCCACGCCCAGGTCATGAAACATATTGGCTGCCTGGCGAATATTCCCCAACAGATCTCCCCGACTAAGCCTCACCGGCTCCGCGTCCAACGCGCCTGAAGGCAAGAAAGTCAGCGCTGGCGCATCCGGCTTTGCCGCGGCCATCCGGCTGAACAAGTCAAAAGTATTTTCGAGGCCGCTGTCGGAGTCGTCGTCTGTTGCCATCTCAATAATATTAACTAACTCGGTGGTCTCGCTTGTTATTGCTTGGAGAGTATTACTCATCGCCTTTCCTTCATTTAGTTGCTCGATAATTTGCCAATCGGATCGCCGATACCTCATTACTGAGCAGAGTATTGAAAACTATGAGGGAAAGAACACCCCCAGATTTGGGGGGAGGGAGATCTTGACCGGCACTCTGGCAGCGTGAGCATACATGTCAATCAGAGTTACGCCCTGAAAGATGCTGCTTGGGGGCCGTACTGGCTTTTGCTCAATAGGAGCAAAAATCCAGGGCGGGAAAACGGCGTTAGAAAGGGCCAGCACGTGGAGCCCAGAGACAGATCAATAAGGAAAGAACCCGGCAGGCCAATCCTGCTGTTTAGCAGCCAACAACCTCAAAAAGTGATATTTGTAAAAACTCTTCGAGGTGAAACTTCTAAAAAGCTTGGACAATTGGAGCGCCACCAGAGGAAGCATAGTTTTCGCAGAGTTTATACGGTGGAATACGGGGCAGCCCTCCGCCAGGAGGGCCATACCAGAGAATTCAAAAAGTACCACGCCGGAACCCCGTCAATCGTGCCACTCCAATCCACCCCTCAACTCATCAAGCAGCAACGGCCTCCAATACTTCAGGATTCCTTTGTGCCACTTTGATAAGCGTTATCGCAGCACTATCAGGTTGCTTACGGCCTTGCTCCCAGTCTCGAATTGTACCCACCGGAACGCCAAGTAGTTTGGAGAATGCGGGCTGAGATTTTTTAAGCTCTTTGCGGACGCTAATTGCCAGTAATTGCTCTGGTGTCCAGGTTTTCGCTGGGGCCCCGGCTTTGATTGCCATCACATCATCTAGCAGGGCCTCTCCTGCTTTGCTCAATTTTTTAACCATTGATAGCCTCTCTAATTTTCTTCAACTCGTGAGCTGGAATACTTTCACGCTCATTTTTTACATACAGGGTGAGCAGCCATGTCTCTTCCCGAGAACTGTTGAAATAAATAACCCGCACTCCACCGCGCTTCCCTGCATCGATTTTACTCCAGCGAATTTTTCTAACACCTCCGGAACCGGGAACAACTTCTCCAGCCTTTGGGTTTTTAGCAATATACAAAATGAAATTCTCATATTGGTTGGGCGCCCAGGCCTTGGCAGCCTTATCACTGAACGTCCTTGTCTCGATGATCGTATTCATTTGTTATAAGTATACGGCAAAGCCGTACCTCGTCAAGTTTGACCTCCTAACCTATCGTGCTAGCTGTCCTGGCTTATTAGCGCTTTGTGCAGGCTTTTCCCGCGCTCCCCCAGGCCGAGACGGTAGCGGATATCGAAAATCTCCTGCCGTGGTCCGTGAAAAATATTCCTGTAGAAACCGGCTAGGCAACCCCGCGGTTCACGCACCGCTTACCTTAAATTTCCTGCACGGCTTGTGCTATGACTAACGCCTCAATGGCCTCCATTGTTAAAAGCTCCTTCTGCTGAACAGTCCGCCATAGTCCCTCAATGATCTCGTATTGATTGGTTTTACCTTCAGCCAGACAGAAGGTCTTGAGTTCTTCTGTGCTGATAGTGTGATTGCTCATCAAGGCTAGCGCTTGTACAAGTGAGGGTCTGTCGTTCCAGTGAAAATAAGCCACAAGTCGGTCCTTGATGACGTCTTTAGCCAGTAATATCGGGATTTCACCAGAGCCGAATTCGACAATAGTGGTTTCGTGGATCAACTCTGCGCCAACTGAGAGTGGAGCGGTGGGAAATTCCACGCAGATATCGGTGGTGTCATTGACGTATACGCGCCCTTGTTTGCAGAAACCTATTGCCGCCATAGCCTGATTAATTGCCGCAGGAGGGTCGTAGCTGGTATTGACCATATCGATGTCTTTGGTGAGATAGAGGTTCTCGGTGTATATCTCAACGGCGAGTCCACCAACGAGCACGACTTGTATGTCATATTGCCGGAGATGATTCGCTACGATTGCGGCGAGCTCGAGGATGGGAGTATTTGTATAATTACTCATGATGCTATCTCGCGGAGATAGTAGGTTTACCCGCTTTACGGGGGCGACTCCGATTCATGGTGAGCGCCTTTTTAATACTCTCAGGATAGGCGGCCAATGCAACCTTGAGAAGTTCCCTAAGCTGTGGCAAAAACGGGTAGCGAGGGTTTAGTTGATACTCCCTCAATTTACCTACCAATTGGCTAACCACAATTCCATCTTCTTCCAGTCTGGCAAGCTGCTTTTGAACAGCATTTTGTGACTGGCCATAAAACTCCGCGATGGCCTTGCCATATCCAGACTTTCGGGCAAGGAGGTAGATAAGAATTTTCTCCTGGCTCTCTGCGCGCAAGATACCTCTTAGGATAAACATAGGGCTCGACCTCAATTAAACCAATATATGGTTATCATATACCATTATATGGTTTAAATAAAACATCTGTTGGTTATGAACGCTGGCGGTTAAGCACTGCGTAGATTTTCCAGAGACGTTGACAATTACTACCGACCCGTTCGACAAATTGCCCCCACGGGGCAATTTGGACCGAGGAGTTGGGGGGCGCCCAGCCCGACGAAGCCCGCCGGGCTAGAACCGGTCGTGCACGACCCCAATTCTCGAGGATGGAGCTGGCTGGCCTCGTTTGCGAGACACTTACCGACGCAGGCATTGATGGTCGCCAGGAAGCACCCCATGGACTGGAAAGACCTGGAGCAGTGGCACGAGAATGAAGGCGAGGCTGAAGGCCTCAGGGATTTTTGCATTGAGGTCGAACGATCATAATTTTTGCAATTGAGTCTGCACGATCTGATATTCACTGGAGCAGTAAGAAGTCCATCTCTTTCCAGGTCCGAGCACTATCTTTAGTGTCCACTAATCGATTTAATGGACACTAAAGATAGTGCTCCGACCTAGAAAGAGAGGGACTTCTTACTGCTCCAGTGAATATCAGACCGTGCGGACTCAATTGCAAAAGTT
>PVMS01081369.1_pt1 | contig 14466 bp, 14 predicted proteins | sample 1853461 | NCBI WGS metagenome assembly PVMS01 (sample SAMN08582032, study PRJNA380276) | Marine sediment metagenome, whole genome shotgun sequencing project. | isolation source: ocean sediment barecode stripped | collected 2017 | reverse complement strand
GATTATTGTGGATCGACCTTAGTACGGCTGACGCTGACGCTCAGCCGTACTAAGGTCGATCCACAATAATCTAATTTTTTCTCCCATAACTTTATACTCACCCGAAACAAATTGGACCAGATTTAGCCAATTCCTTACCGGTCTGAGATGACCCCTAATCACCGATTTATTAAGACTGAGTAACAGTACAGCTATCTCCCATAGTTCTATTGCGACCTGGTTCACACTTTTTAACTGTCTATTTAGTTAACCACCCATGGAAAACCCCCTATTTCAATAATTGCATTAAACATAAAGTGAATAGCAAAAAATATTTACGTTGCTAATTAACAATCTCTTCCAGGCCAGCCCCATGGAAGTCAACATAATCCTGCAAGAAAAGTTCTTGTAAATAAACTTCCAACGTCTCACAAGTTTTTTCTAACTGTGAATGCCCTGAACTCCGTATAAATACAGGCAAGCCATGAGATAGAGACGCAGCAGCCGTAACGGCATTGCTAACCGTTCATGTAAAAGCAAGTTGCTTGGAACAAACGGTTGCCTGTTTCTATAGCCTGGCTTGTCACAAAGAAATTGTTCTGCGTGACTACACAAAATTCGTTAACGAGGGAATAAGAAAATGAACAATGCAATAAAGACATTTCTGATGGAAGAAGATGGACTGACGACGGTTGAGTATGCGATTGCTGGCGCCCTGGTAGGCGCAGCAGTAATTGCCTCCTTCGGCCTTCTTGGCGATGCGGTTGATGCCATTATTGTCAGAATCTACACCGATCTCAACGCCGCCTAGTAGATCCTGAGTACGTGAAGGGGGGCTTTCCGCCCCCCGGAACGTCTCGGCAGTAAGCAAAAAATCAAACACTACTTAATTTAACTAACTGGAAATATTTGTGATTAGCGGCATCGAACTTAGCGGACTCACCATCGTAGCCCTCAGCGTCATGCTGATTTCTGTGGTCTGGACCGATATCAAGACTCATCGTATCAGCAATGCGATGGTCATTATGATCGTGCTGCTTGGCCTTTGCTTCCAGTTGCTTGCCAACGGCATAAATGCCGTTGTCATGGAAGGGCTCGCCGGAATGGCCGTGGGGCTGGGATTATTCCTGCCTTTCTATTTAGGTGGTGGCATGGGTGCCGGCGATGTAAAGCTGCTGGCCAGCATCGGCACTATTTTGGGGCCACTTTCCACACTTGTAGCCGGAGGCGCGGCACTCATTGCTGGCGTGCCACTGGCCCTGTACTGCCTGGCCCAGCGCTACCGTCTGGCGCGCAAACAAGAAGAACGCATGGCTGCAGGCATGGGCACAAACCGCATAGTCCCAGCCATCCCCCACTCAGCAAGAAAAGAACGCTTTCCTTATGCAGCAGCCATTGCCGCCGGGACAATCGCGGGGCTATGGCATTCCGGCCAGTTACAGGAACTCATAGGAGCAATTGTTTAATGAATACGCCGGAAATTAGCCTGGTTACCGCACCAGAGACCGGAGTCTCTGCGGCAAAAATCGCAGATTTGGGCATGAGCCGGCTGGAGAAGCTAGCGAAACGGCCTAACAGCATAGAGGAAACCGGGCTGAGTGAATCATTCCTGAGTGATCTCATTGGCAAGCACCTGCTGGATGGTGGTGTGTTAACGCTGGCTGATCTTACGGAACGCGTAGCATTATCAGGACCCATCCTCGAGAAAATACTGGATTTCCTGCGGGCGGAGGCTCACGTTGAAATACGCGGTGTTGCGGCGGATGGATCGGTTGCCAACTTACGCTATGCCCTTACGAATCGAGGCCGTGAAGCTGCTAAAGACGCCCTGCTACGCAGTGGCTATATAGGTCCGGCGCCAGTGCCGTTGAAAGACTATGTCCGGGTCGCCCAGGCGCAAACGGTACACGGCCGCAATATCGATGCTGAGGACATGAAAAAGGCCTTTGCCGGTGTCGTACTGCGCGATGATATTCGCGACCGGGTTGGACCCGCATTGAATTCCGGACGTGCCATCTTTATTTACGGGCATGCCGGAACCGGCAAAACTTATATCACCCAGCAGCTGGTGCGGCTGTTCCCTGACGAAACATTGATTCCCTACGCTATTTCCATCAATGAAACCGTCGTCGAAGTGTTCGATCCGGTTTTACACCGCATTAAGAACATGGGTGTCGGCGACTCCAACATCATGCTGACCAAAGGACATGATCCGCGTTACGCCTGTTGCGAAAGACCCGCAGTTATCAGCGGCGGTGAACTTACCGCAGATATGCTGGACATACACTACGACCATTCAACCCGACGCTATCAGGCACCACTGCAACTAAAGGCTAATAATGGCGTCTTCATCATCGATGACATGGGCCGCCAGCGTATCGCTCCCGAAACAGTTTTTAACCGCTGGATTGTCCCACTCGAAGAGAAAAAAGATTACCTGACACTGGGTGCAGGAAGACATTTCAGCGTGCCTTTCGATGTGGTGCTGATATTTTCTACCAACCTGCACCCCACCGATATTGCAGACGAAGCCTTTCTGCGCCGCATCGGTTACAAGATCGAATTTCCGACACTAGAACCCGATGAATACCGCCAGATCTGGAATGGATACTGCGCCGACAACGGAATCACTGTTGATGACGACGTATTTGAATACGTTGTCAACGGCCTGCACAAGGTCGACGAAGTACCGCTGTTGCCATGTCATCCACGTGACCTGCTCAGTATCGCAGCAGATTGGTCTGCTTATGAAGGACATCCCGGGAACGTTAACAGAGAAGCGTTGACCTGGGCATGGAAAAACTATTTTGTCTTATCACGCAACAACACTGACGCCTGGCATTCTCCAGCTATGGGCGGAGGAATAAAATCATGATGAAGAAAAGAGGCTTTTTGCTAGTAGCGCTATCCCTGATGATGGGCGTCGGTGCTGCCTGGGTAGCCAATAATTGGGTACAGATCCGTAATGGTCAGCTATCAGCAGTGAACGAAGATGGAATCGCTGTTGTTACTGCATCGATGGATATTCCCTACGGCACAAAAATAGCGGCGCGACATCTCACCACCATTACCGTTCCAAAGGAGATGGTGCCGGGTGATGCAGTACTCGATGCTGCCTCGATCGAGGGTTACGTATCCTCCACGGACGTGGTCTCCGGCGAAATGCTGATGCAATCACGGCTGAGCGAGCATGGAAGCGGCAGTACATTGGCCGCCCTGATTAGTACCAATATGCGTGCCATTACGGTACGCGTTGATGACGTCGTTGGTGTGGCCGGCTTCCTGTTGCCGGGCAATTACGTAGACATCATTGCAATAAAACTGAATCGCCAGACCAAGATCGCGAAAACAGACACGGTACTGAAGAAAATTCGGGTTCTGGCAGTGGACCAGAAAGCACGCACAGATGACAGTGAACCCGTTGTTGTACGTGCCGTTACGATGGAGATGTTACCTGCCGAATCAGAAATTCTCGCGAAGAGCATGGCAGAAGGCACTATCCAGCTCACATTACGCAATCCCAATGAGGAAGACGTGGTCGTGATAGCGGAGGCTAAGCCGGAACCGAAACGAGTTGTACGACGGCGTCGGACTTACACACCACCAGCACCCGAGGTGACCATTATTCGTGGCACCAAAGTTCATAAACAAAAAACCAAGGGCTGATTGAGGCAAACGGAAATGAATGCCTACAGCAAATATTTACAAGGATTTAACGCTTTACAAGGAAGTAATGCCATGAGACACCTTGAATTCAAACTAACCCGCAGCCTGCAGTTTTGGCTAATCATAGCGACGACAGTCACATTGCAGTCGCTGACCCTGACTGCCACTGCGCAGAATGTGGAAACCCGCCCGGCACTGCGCCAGGGAGTGACTGAGGCCATGGTCGTGCCGCTGTTTAAATCGGGCATTCTACGCCTGGACGAACCAGCTGCACGAATTTCCGTTGGCAACCCTGATATTGCCGACATACTGATACTGCGATCCACGCAGCTTTATGTGCTTGGCAAGGACATCGGCACCACCAACGTCATCCTGTGGGACCGCAATGACCAGCTCATAGGAACCGTCGAAGTTGAGGTTACGCATGACCTGAAATCGCTGAAATCTAAGTTGCATCAACTGCTGCCTAATGACGAGATTACGGTCTATAGCTCACAACGAGATATCGTACTGAGCGGTCAGGTCAGCAACATCTCAAGCATGGAAGCAGCGCTGCGCATCGCCGAGGGCTATTTGACTACGGCTGGTACCGCGCTTGATGAAGTTCAGTTCGAAGAAAGCGGCGAAGGCGATGGTATTGAAGGCGCGGTAATCAACCTGATGCAAATTGGTGGCGGCCAGCAGGTCATGCTGGAAGTCAAGGTTGCCGAGATCGCCCGCAGCGAACTACGCACTATCGAATCAAAGATGGCCTTCCTGAGCAGCAGCAGTCGCTGGGACTGGGGCGGTATCAGTGGCGCTAACAGTGTTCTAGGCGAAATAGACAGCATAGCTAATGCAGTAACAGATAAGGGCTTGTTCGCCAGTTATATGAGTGACGACTTTTTGTTCAATCTCGCGCTTAGTGCTGCCAAACAGGACGGTCTGGCCAAGATCCTGGCAGAACCGACCCTGACCACACTCACCGGTCAGGAAGCCGAGTTCCTCTCAGGTGGCGAATTCCCGATTCCGGTACCACAGGAATTTGGTCGCACCACCATCGAGTTCAAGGAGTTTGGTGTAGGGCTGAAATTCCTGCCCGTCGTGTTGGGTGATGGCATCATCAACCTTAAGGTCAACATTAGCGTCAGCGAGTTGGTCGAGAACAACAGCATTCTTGTCTCTGGCACGGGTGGCCCCAACGGCGAGATCCAGAGCGGTGTATTCGTTATTCCAGCGCTGACTAAACGCAGTGCTGAAGCAACCTTTGAGTTGCGCGATGGCCAGACCATCGGTGTTGCCGGCCTGATTCATGAGAACCTGCGCGAGAGCATCAACAAGTTCCCCGGACTTGGCGATCTACCGATACTGGGCAACCTGTTTCGCAGCCAAAGCTTCATCAAGGGCGAGACGGAACTCATGATCCTGATCACACCACGACTTGCGAAACCGATTGATCCAACCAAGCTTACTCTGCCCACCGATGCATTCATCGAGCCTAGTGATGCTGACTTCTACATCCTCGGTCGCATGGAAAAGACCCTGCCCGCAGGTAGTGATGGCGGCGGTGCCGACAGTGAGTTTGGCCACCAGGTTCAGTAATCCGGATTAATACCGAATTAGAAAAGGAATAGAACAATGAAAAGCAAGCAAACATTGAACATATGTCTCCTGACCGGAATTGTGATGGCGATAGCTCTGACCACCGGCTGCGCCAGCGGCCCAACCCGAGTCGAAGCCGACTACGGCAACTCGGTTCGGGCGATGCGCCAGGCACAGATTATGGATCCCGTTGCTGCCGCAACTGCGGATACTACGCCGGTTACGTCTACCGATGGCCAACGCATGGAAAATGTGCTGAAAACCTATCGGGAAAGCGTGGGCAGCCCGGTAGAAACAGGCAAATCCATTGAGTTTAATATCAGCGACTAATAACTGACAAAGGAACAACCAAAAAGGCCCATTTACGAGGTGACCGACATGCATACACATAGATCAGAAAAACAGGCAGGACCAAATACAGCTCGCTCGAAACAGCGTGGTGTAGTCCTTCCTCTGTTCGTGGCTGCCATGACGGCCATACTCGTGATGGCCGGACTGGCACTCGACATGTCGCATGTCCTGCTAAACAAATCACGCCTGCAAAACATCGTCGATGCTGCTGCACTTGCCGGCGCCAAGACGCTGCATGAGACAGGCGACATGGGTCAGGCCCGGACGGCCGCACTGGATATATTTGACGACAATGCCGAGACAGATGGCAATGGAGAAATAGAAGCAGATGTGGACACTGCGGCCAACGATGTTACCGTTGAGTTCTCTTCGCAGCTTACCCCTTTTAGTGCTACTGGAACACCACCCTTTGTACGGGTAACCGTGGATGAGTTCTCCATGAGCGCCTGGCTGATTCAGCTAATTGGCCTTGAAGATAAAAAAACAGTCAGCGCCAGCGCAGTCTCCGGCCCTTCGCCGATTATGGATACTACAGTTTGTGATCTCGCACCCTTTATTATTTGTAAATATGAAGAGGCGGACGACGACGACCCGTTTTGGGGATACGGTCAAGGCGACGTTAATGTACTGAAAGGTGCCTCCCAGACCGACAGGGGTATCGGCGGTGGCAACTTTTATCTGGCAGCCCTCGATGACGAGACCGGCGGCAGCACGCTGGCCGATAACGCGGCAGGTGCGTATGAGGGTTGTGCAACAGTCGGTAACTTTATCCTGACAGAGCCGGGCAACAAGAGAGGACCTACCTCTGCTACTAATCAACGCATGGGCTGCAACGAGCCAGGCAACTGTGGCCCGGGTAATATCAAAGGTAAGTACCTCCCAGATTGGGTCACTACGGAGCAGGATGACGAACTTAGCTCCGAAGATGGGACGATGAAGGTTTATCTTCGCGGTGAATTACTAGGCGACAGCGCTCAGGATGCAACAGATCGCGGCCTTGGCAAGGACGCACTGGATTTCAACTATGACGACTACGTTGATCGCACCAAGAATGGGCCACATGATAATCCTGACCCTACAGGTGCGCCAGGGCGACGTAACCTCACGGTCATTGTAGCCGACTGCTCAGGAAAAAATTCAGGACGTGACTCGTTACCGATTGAAGGCTTTGCATGCTATTTCATGCTACAGGATATTAGAAAAAGTGGCAGGGTAGACGAACTCTATGGCCAGTTCGTCGATAACTGCGAAGGCGATGGCATCATAAGCCCGGACCCCGGTGATGGCCCGGGCCCCACCAAGATCATCCTCTACAAAGACAGCGACAGTATTGACTCATAAAGAGTGGCAGCCATGAATTATTACAGACTACAAAAGATTGCACCCTTTGATCGCCAAAAAGGTGTGGCGGTAATCGAAAGCGTGATCGTTCTGCCGATAGTGATCTTTATTATTCTGATCGTAGGCGAAGTGGGCCATGCCCTCCTGCAATACAACACACTGACACGAGCAGCACGCGATGGCGCACGCTATATAGCTGGGGCGGCAGAAGCAAATACAGGGGTCATTCAGCTAACAGCGGAAAAAATAGCAGCAACCGAAAACCTTGTGGCATATGGCGACATTAATACCGGCACAGCCGTTTTACCTGACTTCGGTATCGACAATGTATCTGTGGAACTGATAGCAGGCACAAAGAATATTTTGGTGTCTGTTGAGTACGATTATCAGCCAATATTTTTTCCGAATATCCCTACGATCATGGGAATTAGCAATACCGGTGGGGCATTCACGATGAATGCGGAAATAGTCATGAGGATTCTGTGATGATTAACCGTACTTCGAGCAAAATGCATTATAAACCCATCGGGAAGCAAACCGGTGTTACCAGTGTTGAGTTTGCAATCGTAGGGGCGGCCGCTCTGACAATCCTGTTTGGCTGCCTGGAAGTATCCCGCCTGATGTTCACTGTTAATGTGCTGGAAGAAGCCACCCGGCGAGGCGCAAGAGTTGCCGCAGTTTGTACTGTAAATACTGCATTAATTGCCCAAACGGCTGTATTTAATGCAGACAGTGGTGCCAGTGGTGAGCCACTGCCCAATCTGACCACAGCCAATATACAGGTAGAGTATCTGAACAAAACGGGAACCGCGATCGGAAACCCGGCCCCAGGCGGCCCTGGCTTTCTAACTATTGAGTATGTACGGGTTCAGATCATCAATTACCAACACAACATGATTATACCTGGCCTGAATATCTCTTTTACGACTCGCGGGTACCCAACAACGATACCAAGTGAGGCCCTGGGCATAGCGCCGTTCGGGCAAACAAGTAGCTGCTAAGCATGAGCATTTGGATACAGATAAACGATAAATTGACTAATGGTGTAAAAAGTGCGTGATAAAATTGACATTATGGTTGCCGGCCGATCCAAAACCGTCTTAGGGGTTTGGCCAAACAACTGCAAAATCCGAATTACGAAGTGCGCCAGCGTCACGTCAGCAATGGCCACTCTAACCCACTCTACGGCATCAGTGAACTACCGGATATTTTGGTATTCCACCTGAGTTCCATGAGTGAAGAAGAGGTCAATAGCCTTTTCGAGAACCCGGCCGAAAGCCGACCCGCTACGATCATTATTGGCCCTGCTGACAATATGAAGTGCATACGCCTCTCTATGCAGGCTGGCGTACGCGACTACATTGAGGAGCCGCTTAATGAGGAAGAGCTACAAGAATCTCTTGACCGAATTTGCAGCAATCTGACTAGCAGCGCATTAGCAGATCAACAGTCTTCCGGAACCATGATGACCGCCGTGGTCAGCACCAAAGGTGGTTGTGGCGCATCCTTTCTGGCAACTAACCTGGCCCATATCATGGCGAGCGAAGGACGGGAAAATGTGGCGTTGCTGGATCTTGATCTGCAGTTCGGATCTCTGGCCCAGTATCTGGACATAAAGCCTAATCATGGTTTAGTAACTGCCCTTGACATGGCCGACCAACTGGATGGCATGGCGCTGAATGCCTACATGGCTAAACACTCAAGCGGCCTTGCATTATTGAGCCCGTTGGACGATGAGATCATTTTGCCTCGAGACATCGATTCCACACGATTTGGCCAGATTCTGGAATTGCTGAAAGAAAACTACGGCCGAGTCATTGTCGACCTGCCACGGCAAATTGATGAACTGAGTGCAGATATCTATGAGCGCGCAGATCACATACTACTTGTCACCCAGCAGGAATTTGCCAGCGTAAGAGATGCCAACCGGCTACGCAATCTTATACTGACTGAATTGGCCGTACCGGCCGATCGCATATCCATGGTTATCAACCGTTTTGACAAAAATTCCGCGGTTGAGCTGGGCGATATCAGTCGCTCAATGGGTATCGATAAGAAGGATTTCATACTTATTCCCAATTCATATAAGAGTGTCGCCGAAAGTATCAATATCGGCGTGCCCATGCTGGAGCATGCCCGCAACTCTCAAGTGACTAAAGCTATAGTCGCAGCCAGCCATCAGCTTGAAGGACGTGAACTGGATACACAAACGGATTTCGTTAGCCGTGTAAGGTCCAATCTGAACGTCCTTTCAAACCTGGTAAGAGGATAACAGTATGTCTGCAGTGTTCCCCGACAAAAGCTCTCCCGGCAAGCTGAACGGCAGGAGTAGTGTATTCAATAAACTTGCACCGCAGGCAGCGCCAGCTGCTACGCAGGATGATGTGGAGCCGCGAATGCTGGATCCTCAGGAGATGGAATGGAAAAAGCAGGTGTACGAATCACTGCTTGATCTGATGGATCTGTCACTGATTGCGACCATTCCGGAAAAAGAAGCGCGCAGCCAGATACGAACTATGTCCGCGAAGCTGCTCGATGAGGGCTCCGCGCCGCTTAGCCGTGTACAACGTCAACAGGTCATTCGCTGCATCGAAGATGATGTGATGGGACTCGGTCCACTGGAACCACTGCTGGCGGACAAAAGCATCTCGGATATTCTGGTCAATGGTGCACACCAGGTTTATGTAGAACGCCGGGGCAAACTTGAAGCTACCGATGTTCGCTTCAATGATGATCGGCACTTGATGGGTGTCATAGATCGTATCGTTTCGGCCGTTGGCCGGCGTATCGACGAGTCGTCACCCATGGTCGATGCGCGACTGGCAGACGGATCACGTGTAAATGCCATCATCCCGCCGCTGGCGCTGGATGGCCCCATTTTGTCGATACGTCGCTTCGCGGTTGAATTGTTAACTGTCAATGATCTTATTGAGCTCGGCTCGATGACCGCCGGTGCCGCACAACTTCTGGAAGCAGTGGTCAAAGGCCGAATGAATATATTGGTTTCCGGCGGTACCGGCGCTGGTAAAACCACGCTATTAAACCTGCTGTCCGGCTTTATTCCGGAAGACGAGCGTATCGTAACCATCGAAGACTCGGCGGAGCTGCAGTTACAGCAGCCACACGTGGTCAGACTGGAAACACGCCCGCCAAATATCGAGGGCAAGGGTGCGATACCCGCCCGGGAACTGGTGCGCAATAGTTTACGTATGCGTCCCGAACGCATCATTGTGGGTGAGGTACGCGGTGCGGAAGCTCTGGACATGCTGCAGGCCATGAACACCGGCCATGACGGCTCGCTTACCACAATTCACGCCAACACACCCCGTGATGCCCTGTCTCGAATCGAAAATATGGTTGCCATGACCGGCATCCAGTTTCCGGCCAAGAGCCTGCGCGCACAGATTGCCGCTGCCATTCATATAGTGATTCAGATCGAACGACAGGAAGATGGCCGCCGACGTCTCGTGAGCATCCAGGAGATTAACGGCATGGAAGGCGACATCATAACGATGTCTGAATTATTCAAATTTGATCGTCAAGGCATGGATGAAAATAATAATGTTATCGGCGAATTGGAGCCAACAGGAATAATTCCTGCCTTCCATAAGAAAATGATTCGTAAGGGTATCGATTTACCGGTTAGCGTATTTGGTCTTGACCTCGGCAAGACCAGCTAAAGGAGCACGGGCATGTCTGATGGACTCATTTTATTTCTGGTGATGGTATTTGCGACAGTATTTTTCCTGTCGCAAGGACTAACCGTTCCCGTATTTGGCGAAGGCGGCAAGATGCGCAAACGGCTGAAACAACGCCTGAGCGAACTTGATTCGGATCAAGATGACGATGAAATCGCCTCGCTTTTGCGTAACAAATATTTGAGCAACTTGGCACCGTGGGAACGTTCGCTGGAATCGCTGTCCATACTGGAACCTCTGCGCAAAATGATAGAACAGGCCGGCTACTCGATTCTCGCCTATCGGCTAGTGATGATATGTATCGTACTATCGATTGTTGCTGGAGTACTGGCCTGGAATTTCACACGCATTCCGCTTGCTGCCGCTCTAGCCGTAGTGGTTGGTGCCCTTCTGCCTTTGATAAGAGTATGGCAAGTCCGCACAGAACGAATGGAAAAATTCGAGGAACAATTGCCCGAAGCAATTGACTCGATGCGTCGCGCACTGCGTGCCGGACATCCGTTCAATGCCGCCATCAAACTGGTTGCCGAAGATATGGATGACCCGATCTCCCGCGAATTCGAGCTGACCTTCGCCGACATAAATTACGGTAATGATGTGCGTCGCGCCATGCTGGGCCTGTTACAGCGAGTCCCCAGCATGAATGTAATGGCCCTGGTAACGTCGGTACTGGTGCAGAAGGAAACTGGCGGAAATCTCGCGGAAATCCTGGGCCAGATATCAACTGTTATACGGGGACGCTTTCGGTTTCAAAGACGTATTAAAACATTGTCTGCAGAGGGTCGGCTTTCAGGCTGGATACTCGCGCTTATTCCCTTCGTTCTGTGTGCAATTCTTACTGTTAGCAGCCCCGACTACCTGCCGATACTGTTTGAAGACCCAGTGGGTCGAAAGGTCATTGCAGGCGGATTCATTTCTGGCATGCTCGGCATACTTTGGATCCGGCGTATTATCAGAGTTGAGGTATAGGGAACAGATATGGAAACCATAGCCACTACAATGACGACCTGGGTTTCAAATCCCGACAATCAGCAGTTAATATTTTTGCTAATGGTTGGCGGAAGTATTGCCATTTTTGCACTGGGAATTTCTGCCGTATTAGTAGGCAATACGAACCCTGTCAAGAAGCGCATGGGCATCGAATTGAAAACCCGGCAAGAGGAAGACGCATCAGAAACCGCCGGGCGACGTTTAGTCGACATTCCGACCCTGATGGGGCCGGTTGCTCAATGGCTAATTCCAAGTTCTGATATAGAACTCAGCGAGACCACCAAAAAACTTACCTATGCCGGGTTTCGGGCACCAAGTTCACTGGAGACCTTCTACGGTATAAAAGCTGCACTTGCCATCGCGCTACCAGCGATTGTATTTTTTACTTTACGCTGGTTTCCTGATGTCACGACACAACACACTGTCCTGGCGGCGCTAGGTGCAGTAGGTCTGGGCATCTTCGGGCCTAACGTGGCCCTGGAGAAACTGGCAGCCCGCAGAATCAAGGCATTACGAGATGGCTTCCCGGATGCGCTGGATTTGCTGGTAGTTTGCGTCGAGTCGGGCCTCGGCCTGGCCGCTGCCATTCAACGTGTTTCGGTGGAGATCGGAGTGAGCCATCCTGAACTGGCTATGGAACTTTCACTGGTGAACGCCGAGACACGCGCCGGTGTCGACCGGGCAAAGGCGCTCCGCAACCTTGCGGATCGTAGTGGGCTGGAAGATATACGCGGATTGGTCAGCATGCTGATTCAGGCGATGCGCTTTGGCTCCAGCATAGCCGAAACATTGCGGGTCTACTCCGAGGAGTTTCGCGATCGGCGCATGCAAAAAGCCGAAGAAGCAGCCGCAAAAATCAGCACAAAACTTATTTTTCCGCTGGTATTTTGTCTGTTTCCGTCCTTTTTCACCGTCGCGATTGGCCCGGCAGTCATACGATTTATCGGCGTATTCCGCCAGATGTGACGGACTCGATAGTCTGCAAGACGCTTAAATACTAGAGTTGCTGTTGTTATCTCTTTGTGAGAACTGCAGTGTTTCACTACGTATCCAGCCTTTTAAAAGCCAATAAAGCCCGAATCCTGATTGCGGTTGCCACCGCTTTGCTTTGCAGTGGCTGTGTAACCACCGGTTCACAAAAAACTGATGCAGAGGATATCTGGGCGGGCCATTCTGTTGAAGAAATTCTCGACGTCGGAAACGGTGCATTTGACCGTGGTGAGTATGAAAGGGCTACATTTATCTATATGCAGGCGCTGGAGATGGAACAGACTGCTGAAACCTGGTACCGAATTGGTATAGGCAAGAATCGCCTGGGCGACAAAACGTATGCCTGGCGGGCACTGAAGAAAGCGATCGAACTCGATCCGGATCATGCACCCAGCCAGCAGGAACTTGGGCTCATCTATATGGCAATGGGCCAGCCGGAGCAAGCCGAACAGCATCTTGCCAAAGCCACTGAAATTGATACCAGCCTTTGGCGCGCATGGAGTGCGCGTGGTGTTATAGCCGATATAGACCACAGGTACGCAGATGCTGTTCTCTTATACGAATCCGGACTCGCTGGGCATCCCAATTCATCGCCGCTTATGAACAATATCGGCTATTCCTATTACCTTTCCGGTGATCTGGAAGAAGCAACCCGCTGGTTTGGACGCGCAATCCTCAATAGTCCGGACTACGAACCTGCGATCAAGAACCTCGCGCTACTTTATGCTCGGCAGGGCTGGTACGACGAGGCGGTTAATACCTTCGCCAAGGTAGTCGACGAACCACAGGCATATAACGACACCGGCTATATCGCGATGCGCAATGGTGACTACTGGAAAGCCAGTGAGCTTTTAGCTGAGGCGATTCGGCTGGCTCCCACCTACTATGAAAAGGCTTATGAGAACCTGAAGGATGTAAAAACCGCACAAAAAAGGCAAGCTAATGAAACGGCGGATTCTGATTCAAATAGCGGCGACTTGAGCAATATCAGCGAGGTTATATTCCCGGATGGAAGGGGCACACAGACCCGGTCCGTCATGCCACGCGCTTTGAATATCAGAGCCGGGCCCACCTCCGACAGCAAAATTGTGAACTACCTGAGAAGCGGTGACGAAGTCGAAGTCATCATGACCTTGCCCGGCTGGGCATTTGTTAATTATCGGCCAGACAAAAAGGACAGCAATTTGACCGGCTGGGTCAACATCAACTACCTATCGGGGATTGAAGACCCGAGCCCACAGCCTGACGCAACCACATCTCCGCAGCAGGCCAGCAACAATCAGACCAGCAAAAAGCCATCGGCCAGCCTCACCGACAACCAGGCAAATACTGCAGCAGATATGGCAAAAATCTTAAGCACAGAGGATGGATCTGCCGATAAAAGTACGGCAACGGCGCCGACCACGACAGATTCAGGCAATACAGCGCTGGACACCGAGTCGGCAATCAAAGCGCTTGATGCAGTTTGCGGCCTTGGCAACCTGGGCGACCAGTCACAAAAAACCCCGCACACGGCGGGGTCTTGTATCGGCGTCGCATCTGCCGATGCTGACGAGTAATTATTTACTCAGCTGATTCTGCAGCAACCTCAGGCTGATCCAGTAACTGAACAATAGCCATGGGCGCAGCATCACCTGCACGATGGCCAGCCTTAATAATACGCAGGTAACCACCTGGCCGGGTCTTAAAGCGCGGACCCAATTCATTGAAAAGCTTGCCCACTGACTGCTTGCTGCGCAACCGGGAGAAAGCGAGCCGACGATTGGCGACGCCATCCTCCTTGGCAAGTGTGATCAATGGCTCCACTACGCGGCGCAGTTCTTTGGCTTTGGGCACAGTGGTACGAATGGTCTCGTGCTCAATCAGCGAT
>PVMS01108090.1_pt1 | contig 14468 bp, 13 predicted proteins | sample 1853461 | NCBI WGS metagenome assembly PVMS01 (sample SAMN08582032, study PRJNA380276) | Marine sediment metagenome, whole genome shotgun sequencing project. | isolation source: ocean sediment barecode stripped | collected 2017 | reverse complement strand
TGTGATCCGAACCGGGATTATCCGAATTAAAGGTCAGCGCCGCGTTTGTCTCACGCAATGATCGCCAGGCGTAAGCACCCAGAATTCTTTCGGCCCCCAGGCGATCCTCGGCCCAGGGGGCCGAAGAAGTCTGGGTGCTTACGCCTGGCGATCATTGCGTGAGACAAACGCGGCGTTGACCTTTAATTCGGATAATCCCGGTTCGGATCACAATATCTTCTACGGATTACATTCTGCGATTACCCGGCAAGACAAGAACCAGGAACCGGAAGGGGGCTGGTATGTCGAGCAGGCGATGAACGCCGACGAAGCCGTGCGCGGCTACACGTCCTGGTCCGCTTACGCGAGTTTTCGTGAGGACGAGACCGGCATCATCAAAAAGGGACGGTGGGCAGACCTGACCGTGATGGACGCGGATCCATTCTTATTGTCCGAGGAACATGCCGGCGACATTCTGAACGGTCGTATTCTGATGACGATAGTCGACGGCAATGTTGTTTACGAAAGGCTGTGAGGAGCAAAGGATGCTGAGGTTAGTTAGCGGTTATTGCGTATTCTGTGTTGCCAGTTTCTTGTGTACTAATTCTGTTGCCGAGGACTCAGTTGGAGAGTCAGAAGCGAAGCAGGCAACGACTTATGCAAGGTCATCTTCCGGTACCCGGCAATTTCAATGGGATAGCGAGAACGGGCCGGGATGGATCAAAGTTCTCATTGAAGAGGCCAATCTCGGTGTCTCCGGGGCGGAAGTCATCGAGATATTTTTTCCACCCGGGCACGAGGGGCAGTCGCATTTTCATGAACTCGAGATTCTCTATGTGATCGAAGGAGAACTCGGGCATATCGTGGACGGCGAGATGCATGTTCTGACGCCGGGAATGGTCGGTATCGTCAAGTATCCGCAGAAAGTCGTTCACAAGACGCTCTCCGCAGACGGCGTCAGGGTGCTGGTTATCTGGCCGTTGGGTAATGAAGTAAAAGGTCTTCAGGGCATGAAAGAGATGCCCATCGAATAGGACGTCACGTGCGAAAAACATTATCAATAGCTACGGGCATTCTTGCAGCGTTGTTCGCGCAAACGATTCACGCGAACGAGGCACGGGATATCGTTCGGGCTGCAATCGAATACTGGCGCGGATTGTCATCGTACGGAGAGATGACGATGACCATTCACCGGCCGGATTGGGAACGCAGCATGTCAATGCGCGCGTGGACACAAGGGGACGATCGCTCGCTGGTCCGCGTCACCGCGCCAAAAAAGGACAGGGGCAACGGCACGCTGATCGACGAAGACAACATGTGGAGTTACTCGCCGAAGATCAACCGCGTAATTAAAGTGCCATCGTCAATGATGGGACAAAGCTGGATGGGCTCTGACTTTTCCAACAAGGACATCTCCCGTGTCGACGACATCATCGATCAATACGATCACAGTATTGCAAGCCGGGAAGAGCTCGACGGTCATACCGTTTATCAAATCGAATCCATTCCTCACGAAGAGGCCGCTGTCGTGTGGGGAAAAGAGGTGCTCACGATCCGCGACGATCATGTGGTGCTGGAACACAGCTTTTACGATCAGGATGGCGAGCTGGTAAAGAAGCTTGTGTCGCTCGAGATTGCAGAGATGGGCGGGCGTATCATTGCGACGCGACAACGCATGCAAAAAGTCGAGGAATCGGACGAATGGACAGAAATCGTTGTCGACTCCATGGAATACGACCTCGATCTCAGGGACAGTCTCTTTACCCTGTCAAACCTCAGAAATCCGCGTGATTGAGTTGTGAACATCGTTCTGCGCCTGGCGTGGCGCAACATCTGGCGACAACCTCGACGCACCTGGCTCACGACGGGCGCAATGGTGTTCAGTAACACCTTGCTCGTATTCATGATGTCTCTGCAGTTCGGAACTTACGACCTGATGATCAACAACTCCTTGCAGTCGTTCATTGGTCATCTGCAGGTGCAGGCGCCAGGCTACAAGGACGACATGAAGATGCGCCAAAGTGTCCCGGATATTCGGGTGCTCGCTGCTACTTACCGGGAAAACAAGGGGTTCCAGAACGTAGCGGCGCGGGGTGGTGCATTTGCGCTTGCTTCGAGCGCTGACAGAAGCTTTGGCATTCAGATCTTTGGAGTAGAACCGGACTTCGAACCCGGCGTGTCGAACATTCCCGGGCTCGTCAAACAAGGCCGTTTCCTCGGTGACATTGACGCGGCCGAGATAGTTGTCGGCTCGGTGCTCGCTCGCAATCTCCGTGTCGGTATTGGTGACGAAGTCACACTCATGGGTAGCGGCCGGGACGGCTCATTCGCAGCTGCGATCGTGTCAGTCGTCGGCGTATTCGACAGCGGTGTGCCGGATCTCGACCGGGGCATCGCAGAGATTCCCCTGGGTCTTTTTCAGGATACGTTTGCAATGTATGGCGCTGGTCATCAACTGGTCATGACGACAGCCGATTTGTCACATGTCCCCGCCGCGGTACTCGAGGCCGAAGCGCTTCTGCCGCCTGGAGCCGATCTGGTCGTGCACGACTGGGATGCTTTACAGCCGGGGCTCAAGCAGGCGATTCAGGCAGATCTGACCAGCGCCTGGTTCATGTACATCCTGCTCGTCGTCCTGGTCGCATTCAGCGTGATGAACACGCAATTGATGTCGGTACTGGAACGTACCAGGGAATTCGGCATCGTCATGTCGCTCGGGCTGACGCCCGGCAGGCTTAGCCGCCTCGTCATGCTCGAAACCACACTGATGGGAATCATGGGGCTCATCATCGGGGCGATTCTCGGCACGCTCATCGTCATGTGGCTGAACACGACCGGTTTTTCCTACCCCGGCATGGAGGAAATGGCGGTGAGTTACAACCTGCCGCCGCGCATGTATCCGGAATTATCGGCCCTTACGCTACTCACCGGTCCGACCATCGTGTTCATCGGCACGCTCGTATCGGCCCTGTACCCCGCGTTACGTTTGCATTGGCTGCAGCCGGTCGAAGCGATGAGGGCAGCCTGATGGGCCAACTCGGTATTTTGTCGATGCTTGCCTGGCGCAACCTCTGGCGCAATCACCGCCGCACCATCATCATGATTTCGGCCATTACGATCGGTGTCTGGGCAATGATTTTTATGACGGCGCTGATGCGCGGCATGGTCAATGAGATGCTGCGCGACGGCATTCAGGCGCTGCCGGGACACGTTCAGCTTCACCATCCTGATTTTCGTGACGATCCGAGCGTAAACAATCTCGTGCCGGCCGCGGAAGCCGAGCTTCAGAATACCTTCGACGATCAGGGCTTCGTGGCCTGGGCAAGCCGGGTGAAGGTGCCGGCTGTGATTACGAGCGAACGGGAGTCCCGTGGCATCACGCTGTTGGGTATCGATCCCGCCGCGGAAACACCGATCACGTTTGTCGCAGACGATATTGCTGAAGGACGATTCCTCGAAGGCGTCGACGATACCGGCGTCATAATCGGCTTGAAGCTCGCCGAAAAACTCGACACGGAGCTCGGCAAGCGCGTCGTGTTGATGAGCCAGGATCCCGACAACGAAATCGCCGATCGTGGCTTTCGCGTCGTCGGTATCTTCGACTCGGATCCCGACGCCCACGAGGAAGTATTCGTGTTCGCCGGCAAAGCGACCATTCAGAAAATGTTGCGTATTGGTGACCGCGTAACCGAGGTGGTCTTCCTCGGCCAGGACTACAGAAACGTCGAGCCAACATTCGAAAAAGTTAAAGCACTTGCGGGTAACGACGTAACTGTTGAGCGCTGGAACGAACTCGATGGGCTTCTCGGCTCGATGCTAAAGGTCATGGACGGATTTGTTCTTGTCTGGGTGATCGTCATATTTCTTGCGCTGTCGTTTGGCCTTGTTAATACGCTGGTAATGGCGGTGTTCGAACGCATTCGGGAGATCGGCCTGATGCTTGCGCTTGGAATGCGGCCATCGAACATCGTCGGCCAGATCATTCTTGAGTCAATGCTGTTGCTGGTGATCGGTCTCGCATTAGGCAACGCGCTTGCCTGGCTGACCGTGGAACCCCTGAAAGGCGGCATCGACATCTCGGCCGTCGCCGAGGGCATGGCGATGATGGGCGCATCGAGCGTTCTGTATCCGGATCTGCAGATGAATGACATTGTCACCGCGAATGTTGTCGTTCTGGTTCTCGGATTTCTTGCGAGCCTGTCGCCCGCCTGGCGAGCCTCTCGTTATCAACCCGTTGAAGCCATAACCAAGGTCTGACTATGACTGCAGTACGTTGTATCGATTTGTGCAAAACCTATTTTCAGGGCGATCAGGCAATCAAAGCCCTGGACCACGTAAACCTCGAAATAGAGGAAGGCGGCTTCGTCTGTCTGTCCGCACCTTCGGGCGGCGGCAAAACCACTTTGCTCAATGCCATCGGCGGTCTGGACCAGCCGGACAGTGGCGAAGTCTGGATCGCCGGTGAGCGCATCGACAATCTGAGCAAAGGCGAGCTTGCGAAGCTGCGTTTGCGTCAGATCGGCTTCGTATTCCAGGCATTTAATCTGATTCCCGTCCTGACGGCCCGGGAAAACGTCGAGTTCGTCATGCAGATTCAAGGGGTGCAAGCCGACAAGCGCGCTGAGCAAGCCAGGGCCATCCTCGAAGAAGTGGGACTTGAGGGTCTGGATGACCGCAGGCCGGCCGACATGTCCGGAGGCCAGCAACAACGCGTCGCAGTTGCCAGGGCCATCGTTTCTCGTCCGGCTCTGGTGCTTGCTGACGAGCCGACAGCAAATCTCGACTCACACAACGCCGACGAGCTAATGCAACTATTTGTCGAACTCAATCTGCATCACAACACGACCTTCGTCATAGCAACACATGATCAACGTGTCATGGCCTATGCGAAGCGTCTGATCAGAATGCTGGACGGACGCATCATCGATGACATTGACCAGCAAGCTGCATAGCCAGACGGCGTTTCTCGCTGCCTTACTGATCTGCAATCCGTGCCAGGCTGACGACACGCAAGTCGAGTTCGGCGGCCACACGAAGGGGCGCTTGATTGCGCAGACGTTTCCAAGCGACAGTATTTTTCATGACCTGACCGGCTCGAACGCGATTGATGTCGAGGGTGATCTGCGACTCAATCTCGAAGTCGACCGGGGGCCGTGGTCGTTCGATGCGTCTTACCAGTTGTTCGCGCTATACGGAGATAGTGTCGAGTATTCCCGTAATCTGCCGTCGGTAGCGGGGCTTATTCCGAATCGCCTTCCGGAAGACCATCGCCGCCTGTTCGATCTGACCAGCATCATCAGCGATGACGACAAGTTTGCCTCCCTGCACCGGCTGGATCGCCTGTGGCTGGGCTATGCCAGCGAAAAAACTGTAGTACGGTTCGGACGCCAGGCCATCTCCTGGGGGAACGGTCTGTTTTTCTCGCCGATGGACGTCGTAAACCCCTTCGACCCCACCGCGATCGATACCGAATACAAGACTGGCGACGACATGCTGTACGCGCAGTTTCTTCGCGACAATGGTGACGACATACAAGCGGCGGTCATCTTTCGCCGCAATCCCCTGAACGGTGAAACCGACAGTGAGGAGGGCGCGGTATCGATCAAGTACCACGGCGTAACTGACAGCGCGGAGTACGACATCCTTGTAGCCGTCAATCACGACGACACGATGCTCGGGATTGGTGGTAACAAGAGCATCGGCGGCGCGGTATTGAGGGGCGACATCGTCGTAACGGACACGAGTTCCGATACGATTGTTCAGCTTGTTTCAAACCTGAGCTATTCCTGGACCTGGGGCGATAAGAATGTCAGCGGGGCAGTCGAGTACTATTACAACGGCTTCGGTCTGAAGGATGGCAGTTACGATTTACAAAGCCTGTCCAATAATCCCGATTTGCTGAATCGGCTGGCCCGTGGAGAGTCGTATTCGATCGGCCGGCATTACCTGGCAGGCAGTCTGATGGTCGAGATGACTCCCCTGTGGCTGTTAACGCCGACACTGTTTCTTAATGTCGAGGACGGTAGCGCACTCGTTCAGCTTGTTTCGCAAAACGATTTGCAAGAGAACCTTAATTTTCTCGGCAGCCTCAATATACCGATCGGCCCGAATGGCAGCGAATACGGCGGCATCGAATCACCGCTCGCCGGCCGATACTTCTCGAGCGACCTGAGCGTCTTCGCGCAAATCGCCTGGTACTTTTAGAAAAGGGGGTAGAAAAGGGGTACGCCACCTTTTTCCGCCCCCTTTTTTACATGTCGCTGGCGGTGAGCGTTTGCTGGATGCTGTCGAAAAGTTTGCCGAAGCGCTTTTCGGTTTCCGGCCCGAATACCGGGTCTGCCTTGTCGTGCAGCTCTGAGTCCATGATCATGCTATGCCCGTCGTGGATCATTTCTTCGACACGAATAAACAAATCACGCTCCTCCCAGCGCATGTGATCACGCAAGCATTGCACGTATCGAAGCGCATCGGCGATGACGACTTTGCGGCGAAGTACCGTGCCAGACATGATTGATTCGACATCATTTCTAAGCTTCGTGCCGAGCTCCGCCAGCTCATGATGGTCGACGACGATCTTGTCGAAGCCTTGCGACAGATCCGGGCGGGTGGTTTTCAACTCCGCGTAAACGCGGTCTTCTTTCGGGTGATGTACTGCGTCAGGGTAGACGGTCATGTAGCGCATGACATCGTGCATCAGCTCGTAGTCACCGTCCTCGCCACCGTACAGACGATTGGCCTCGTTCTCGAGGAGGTCGAGCATAACGCTCATATTCTTGTGGTCTAAGCGCAGTTCGGCTAACAGGCCCGCCAGCTCATTGGTCATATCGAGGCTCCTGGAAACCCGAATATCGTCACCGATCCGGAAAGATTCAGGAATCAGGGATTACCCCTATCGCTGCTGGGTGGGGAGGCTCTCGTAGTCGCGGGCGCTGTCCATATCGAGAATCGCGTCAGCAATGGCTTCAAGCAGGCTCTGATTGGACAAATAAAGCTCTCTGTTGACGTTAAGAAGGGTTGAAATCTGCTTTTCCTCAAGCAGCCCGTCACCGATCTCCTTGTATATCTCGGCATGCATGGCGGCATGCAATGACTCGCTGAAGCTCTTCAGGTCGACCAGTAACTCGAAAGCATGGGACGGTGTCGTCGCGTTTTTGAGACCATCTAGCGAAAAATAAAATCGCTCGACGCTGGTTCGAAACTTTCCGAAAAAGGCATTAAATCGATCATTGATGGATTGGCGGAAAATATGCAGGTCGTGATGCGTATCCTTAATGCTCTTGGCCGAGTGAACCGCGTTTCGAATCGACGGGATGATTTGTCCGAGTCTGGACGACTCCGCGGCGTCGAGACGTTCGGATTGCATCTTGATCGCGAAGGACAATAACTCGCCTTCGAGCTGCTTGATTTCTGCATACGAAGCGTCGTAACTCGTTTTAGTGCGAAAGACTGCCACATCCAGCCTGTCGTTTTCGCTCTCGTAAAAGGAATGCTTGGGTTGCAGCCCGAAACTGATTTGATTGAGAGCCGCCGCCTGGTCGATCAGCCGAAACGTTTCTCGCCCCATGTTTGCAATAGCAGCTTCGGGCACTGCGGCATCGCTTTCCCGGATGTACCGCAACAGCGAGACATTGTGCTCACCGAATCGTTTGTCAAGCTGGCGGCTAAGAAATGGAATCCAGGGCAGAAACAGCAACAGGCCCATCAGATTGAACAAACTATGAAAAGCAACCAGCGCGTATAGCGGGTCTGCGAGTCCGATGACATCCGTGATGAACTGCAGTATCGGCTTGAGGAAAGCGAAAGCAATCGCATCGGTGACGACATTGAACAAAATGATGGCGGCCGCGACGCGTTTCTTGGCGACCGATCCGGCAAGGGCGCCAAGTAATGCCGTAATCGTCGTCCCCAGGTCAGCGCCGATCGCGACTGCGGCGGCCGAGGTTAGTGGAATCACGCCCGCATATAAGGCACTCAGTGTAATCATGATGGTCGCGGAACTGGACTGAATGATTGCCGTAAGCAAAAAACCCACTGCGAGAAATACCACGGCCGGGTAAATGCTGAGGGTAGCCGGATCGAACAGATTGGTAGCGCTCATCGAACCGGACTTCATGAACTCCAGACCCATCAGCATAAGTCCGAGGCCTACGACCAGGTGACTGAATCCGGCACGTCGCGTGCCGGCCTTCATCCACACCACGCCGAAGCCGCCGATTGCCACCAGCGGTAACGCGAGTGCCTCGATGTCGAACTTGAAGCCGATCGTCGCGACAATCCATCCGGTTGCCGTTGTACCCAGGTTGGAGCCGAATACGATGCCGATCGCGCTGGCCAGGGATATGATCCCTGTGCCGACGAACGCCAGCACGATCAGGCTGACAACCGAGCTGCTCTGCAGGACAGCGGTGGCGAATGCGCCGGACAAAACGCCTTTGACCGGATGAGACGTGTGTTTCCTGAGGAACTGCTTGAATGGTCTGCCGGCCAAAGCTTTGAGTGCGAGCTCCAGCTGGTACATGCCGAACAGAAACAGACCGAGGCCGGCCAATAATCGCCATGCATCGAAGTTTTCTGTCACTGGATTGATTCCAAAGGCATTTCTCTATTTTCCCAGTCTCGCGAGTAATCGCAAATCGCCGTCCATAGGTAGATGTACGGATCTGAATTCTGCCCCCTTTAGGGGACTATAGAACTCAATTGGGGTGGGCGGGTGTCGACGTAAACAGACGTACTCTGCCTCCTGAGAAAGAATCCGTCCGCTCCAATCTCCCGCCTTTCCCAGACGCTTTCTCGTGGCATACTCATCGCTATGAGCAGACGCATCTACCTCTTTCTCCTCATGGCGGTGCTCGCCATTACCGCAGCATGCTCCGTGAACCCGGTAACTGGCAAAAGTGAACTCGTCTTCGTCAGCGAGAGCAGCGAAATCAAGATGGGCGCCGAAAATTACCTGCCAATGCAGCAATCGCAAGGTGGCGAATACGATATCGATCCCGCCTTGACGGAATACGTATCAGGCGTCGGCGATCGTCTGGCCAAGGTCAGTGACCGCCAACTTCCCTACGAATTTGTCGTTCTCAACAACTCCGTGCCGAACGCCTGGGCACTGCCAGGCGGAAAGATTGCGGTTAATCGCGGGCTGCTTGTCGAACTTAAATCCGAGGCGGAACTTGCCGCCGTGCTCGGCCATGAGATCGTTCACGCGGCTGCCCGGCATTCGGCAAAGCGCATGGAACGGAGCACGCTGTTGCAAGGCGTCCTAGTCGCAACCGCAGTCGTGACCAGTGATAGTGACTATGGTGGCCTTGCCGTTGGTGGAGCAGGCATCGGAGCACAGCTACTTAACCAGAGTTATGGCAGAGGCGATGAACTCGAATCTGACAAGTACGGCATGCTGTACATGTCACGTGCGGGTTACGACCCTCAAGGCGCGGTTGAGCTACAAAAAACATTCGTTCGATTGAATGATGACAAAGAAGCGGATTGGCTAACGGGACTTTTCGCAAGCCACCCGCCGTCGCAAGAACGCGTTAATGAGAACACCAGAATGGCAGCGGCGCTGCCACCGGGTGGCGAGACGGGCGAAGACCGGTTTCGTTTGGCGATGGGAAAGACGATCGCAGCCAAGCCCGCGTACGACGTTTACGATGAGGGTCGGGAAGCCCTGGCCGACAAAAAACCGGACGTCGCGATCGAGAAAGCCGGTAAGGCAATCGCATTGTTGCCAGAGGAATCGAACTTTTACTCCTTGAGGGGCGATGCGAGAATCGTCAAAAAACAGCACGACATGGCGCTGACTAACTTCAACAGCGCTATACGACGACGTGACGATTTCTTTTACTATTACTTACAGCGCGGTTTGACACAGGAAAAACTCGGCCACGACGACCTGGCTGAGGCTGATCTCGAGATCAGCATCGAGATGCTGCCAACAGCACCAGCACATCATGCGCTCGGCCGAATCGCAGAACGTCGCGGCGATAAGGCAACGGCAATGCAACATTACAAAATGGTGGCCGGAAGCCAGGGAGAGGTCGCACGAGCGGCCAGCGCGGATCTCGTCAGGTTGGACATCTCTGATAACCCGTCGAATTACCTGCTGAAACGCTGTGATCCGGACGGCAGCGGCAACCTTGTCGTATCAGTCAAGAACAATACGCCACTAGCGATTACGGGCGTGAGTATCGTGATCTATTACTCCGACAACGTAGGCAATCAACAACGCATCAATCGCAATATCAGCGGCACGATCGCCCCGGGAAAGATCGCCAGGGTCAACACTGGCCTCGGTCCCTATACCGCTGGCAGCAACTGTCCCGCAACTGTTATCGCAGCCCGCCTAGCGGAATGAAAGACTAGTCAGTTGATGAATATGGCGGGGTAGCTTTTAGATAAGCCGCTATTGCTAGGCGATCTTCTTTCGTGAGTTTGCTCGTGTTGTGGTCGATGATCGCACTCATGTCGCTGCCGACAAAATCGCCATCGGGAAGCATGCCGATATCAAGAAAGTACTCGATATCGGAGACCGACCACTTGCCGATACCGTCGTTCCGATCCGGAGTGATGTTGGGAATTTTTTCTTCGTCCGGTCCATTCGGATTGCCTGCGAGTTCACGGTCGTATTGCAAAGCACCGAGGCGGCTTCTCGGTGTATGACATTCGCCGCAATGCCCCAGGTGGCGCACGAGATAAGCGCCGCGATTCCATTGCTCCGGTTGATCCGGGTCGGCAACAAATCTTTCTGAATCGAAGTTTTTCATCTTCCAGGCGCCGGCGGCCAGGCGAGTGGATATGTACCATGCCAGTTCGTGTTCGGGCGCGGTATTTTCGACGGGCTCAAGGCTGAACAAGTAGGCCTTCATCGCCAGGAGATCTTCACGCGAGACGCCGGTATACGAGGTGTACGGGAATGCCGGGTAATAGTGGTGCCCGTCGGGATCTTCACCTTCCCAGAACGCGTTTACGAAGTCATTGTCAGACCACGCGCCGATGCCGGTACCGACATCGGGTGTGATATTGGGCGAAAAGAAAATGCCGAACGGCGACTCGATGGCGCGGCCTCCGGCCAGTGGGATGGCGTCATCAATGTCTTCGGTGTGGCAGTCGACACAGCCGCCGGCATTGATGAGATATTCGCCCCGTGCGATCGCTGCATCCTCAGCGGACGCAGATATCGCAATCAACAACAATAGTGTCGCAGTTGAGACGCGACCAATGCCCATAAGAGGTTTTAGTGCTCGTCCTCGTGTTCTTCCCGGAAACTGTCGTGACAGCCTTTGCAGGCTTTGCCGACAGTCATAAACGCGTTACCGATCGCTTCCATATCGCTGCCATCGGCAACTTCGCCCAGTGCAGCCATGGCGTCTTCGGCGTTGGCCAGCGCTTCTGCAAATTTCTCGGGCTCGTCCCAGATTGCCGCTAATGCTTCGGAGCCCTCGACATTCGATCCCTCCGGGAAAATCGTATGCAGCTCAGTGCCCAGACTTGCGATGGCCTTTGCATGGTTGGCGACGTAATCCGAGTCTCCCGCCAGGCCACGCGCCTGCCTGGAAATTGCACCAGCATGGCCTTTTAGCGCCGTCATGATCGACTCACGATACGCGTAAGCGTCTTCCGCGCTTGGTTCCGCGGCAATCGGGGCCGACAAACCGGCTGAAAGAACGAGTGTTAACGTTGCGCTCATTATCTTGTGACGCATTGAAGCCTCCGTCGATTGATATTCTTGTAGGGGGAACTTAGCAAATTACGCGCTTAGTTGTCGCGCTGTTCCAGCAGAGACTCCAGTTCGTCCATGATTGCGTTCATCTTGGTGACGACAGCCCGATACGGTTCAGGTTTGGCCATGTCGACACCTGCGTTCAGGAGAAGCTGATAGGGATAATCGGAGCCGCCCGCACGCAGCAGGTTTATGTAATTCTCGACACCGGCCTCGCCTTCGTCCTTGATCTTCTGATAAAGGGCGGTTCCCGCCGTCTGCGATGTGGCGTACTGGAATACATACATGTTGCGGTAGAAATGCGGTATGAACAGCCACTCGTTCGTATACAGGTCGTCGATCACGACGACGCCCTCGTCATGGCCGTGATAGCGTTTCTGGATGTCGCCGTAAATCTTCGAAATTCCCTCGCCCGACAAGGCTTCTCCACGTTCCGCCGCCTCATACAGGGCGAGCTCGAACTCCGCAAACATCGTCTGCCGGAAGAAGGTGCCGCGCATATCTTCGAGAGCGGATCCCAGATAGAAAATCTTCTCATCCATGGTCTCGGCGTTACGGGTCATGTAATCCAGGAGGATCAATTCCAGCGACGTCGATGGAATCTCGGCAATGAACGTCGCGTAAAATACTGTCTCGAATGGTTGAGTCTGTTTCGAATACAGAGTGTGCATGGCGTGACCCCATTCATGTGCCATCGTCGACACAGACTGGTAGTCGTCACTGTGATTCAGAAGCAAATAGGGATGAACATCGTATGCGGCCGGGTGCATGTAGGCGCCGGATCGCTTGCCCTGTTGTGGATACACGTGCATCCAGCGTTGCGCCATCGCGTCGCGTTGCATCGATACCCAGTCCTCGCCGAGAACCTGCATGGCGTCCAGTGTGATTGCTTTACTGGTCTCGAAATCAAATGTCTTGTCGAGAGATACCAGGGGTGGGTAGATATCGTAGTAACGCATCTCATCCACGCCGAGTATTTTGGCACGAAGCCTGAAATAGCGATGAAGTGTCGGCAACGCCTTATTGACTTCATCGACGAGTGTTCGATATACACCTATCGGTATGTTGTCCTGGAACAATTCGCGTTCGAGGACACTGTCATAGTTGCGAGCTTTCGCCAACGACACCTGGGTTTGAATATGTGTGTTCAATACCTTGCCGACGCTGTTGCGATACTCGCTCCATTTGTTCCAGAAGCTGTCGAACACGAGTTTGCGATCGTCGCGGTTCTCGCTTCGCCGCCAACGACCGTAGCCCTGCGAGTCGATGCGGTGTTCCTCGCCTGTCGACAAGGTGATAGTCGGCCAAGGGATATCGGAATTGGCGATCAATGAGTAAATGCTTGACGCTGCGGAAAAAGATTGTGTGAAATAGGCCAGCGTTTCCTCTGCCTCGTCTCCCAGCGTATGGGGAGCGTTGCGCAGACTGTCATCCAGCTGAAATGCGAACGGAGCAAGCCGCTCGTCTTCCTTGATGTAGGATTCGATAACCTCGCGGCCAACCTTGAGTACCTCCGGTTGTATCCACGCCGTGGATTCAGAAAAGCGGGCAAACATGATGTCGCCTAGCTGGGATCTTTCCTGGGTCTCGGTGACTCGCAGATCCTCGTCTCGCATCAAACTCGCATAAACAGATACGCGCGCAGCATTTCTGTAGGCGTCGGAATACATTTGCATGCCCGTATATAAGGAGTCGGCGCTCTTGCCGAGAGTGCCGCGACGCTCTTCGAGCTCCACGAAATCCTGCAAAACGTCTTCGCGCGCCTGGTTCCAGGCTTCGACCGACGAATAGATTTCCGAAAGGTCCCAGGTGTATTTGGGATCTACGGTCTCGGTAGATTCCTTGGCGACGGCGCCATTTGCAAGAAAGAGCCAGGCCCCGGCGATCAGGGCATAGGTAACACGCTTCATGGAGAGACTCCGGTATTCTGATTATGCGTTTTAGACAGGAATTGTCGTCACAGTTCACTGAACCCTTTATCATACCCGCATGGTGCCCGCTGTGGACATGCTCGCCGGACCTCTGCGCTAGTGGCATTCAATTCCCTAATATTTCTCATCTTCTTTGCGATAGTACTCGGGCTGCACAGCCTGCCACTGCAGTGGCAGGCGAAGAAGACCAATCTACTGCTGGCCAGCTACATTTTCTACGCGGCATGGAACCCACCGTTCATCGTTCTCTTGTGGATATCGACGCTGACCGACTGGTTTGCGGCAAAGAAAATTGCTGTCACCTCCGGCGCGACGAAGCGCTTCTATCTGACCCTCAGTATCGCCGTTAATCTCGGGCTTCTCGGCTACTTCAAGTACGGTAGCTTTCTGGAAGCCAACTTTGCCACTTTATTGGGGACCATGGGCGTCTCTTATGTCCCGTCCGGGGCCAACATCATTCTGCCGCTAGGCATATCGTTTTATACGTTTCAGTCGATGTCTTACAGCATCGACGTCTACCGGGACCGGATCAAGCCACACCACTCGTTTCTCGACTTCGCGTTGTATGTCACCTTCTTTCCACAACTGGTTGCGGGTCCGATATTGCGCGCCGGATTTTTCCTGCAACAGCTCGCTAGTGAAAACAAGCAGCGTGTCAATCAGATGGGTTGGGGCCTTGCCATTATCACGGTCGGCATGTTCGAAAAGGTCGTCCTTGCGGACGGCGCGCTCGCGCCGATCGTCGAGCGGGTCTACGGCGAGGCCCCAACCCATCTGATTGACACGCTGCTTGTTTTCACTAGCGAGCTGTTGCAGGAAAAATCCGGCGCGCAATATCGGAC